>Ga0137366_10000921_pt1 | contig 20835 bp, 18 predicted proteins | sample SagtaG_8_FD_104938 | JGI IMG/M metagenome (GOLD analysis project Ga0137366, IMG submission 104938) | Vadose zone soil microbial communities from Sagehorn Ranch, Mendocino, California, USA - Sage1_L_60_16 metaG | ecosystem: Environmental > Terrestrial > Soil > Vadose zone | place: USA...
CGGCCAGGTGCCCGGCCAGCTCGCAGATCTGCGCCTCCACCCGCTCCAGCGGCACCCGGGCCGGCTCAGCCGGGGAGGCGGCTGCGTCGGCTGGCGGCGAGACGGCGGCGAAGATCGAGCCTGGCCTGTCAGTATCGAACATGCATTTGACACTAACACCAAGGTCCGACAAAACGGGCTAGCCTGTCACCCCCAGCGGACCCGGACGCTGGACTGCCAGGCGGAGAGCAGCCCGGGGTCCCCGGCTACGGTGACGCCGGCCCGGGCGGCGTCGGCGCGGTTCCACAGGTACAGGTAGAGGCCGGATGCGGGGCCGCTTACCGTGCATCCGGCCTCCTGGAGATCGTCGGCATCGCGCCGCGGCTGAAGGCGGCCCTCGTGCGCCTTGACGAGCCAGGCGTCGCCGGTGTCCATGGCGAGCACGCGCAGCCGCGTGCCGCCGGCGGTCGAACGAGGCTGGTACTTGCGCCGCCGCCCGAAGCCCGTGATCAGCTCGTCGATGCCGTCGGCGGCGAAGCCGGGCTCGTACTCGGGTGTAGCGCCGACAGCGCTGTCCGCATCGGCCCGGTGGATGGCAGTCTCGTGGGCCTGCCGCCGCGCCCAGAACGCCAGCGGGGACGGGGCGGGCATGAACGTGGCGCACGCGACCGCCGGATCGGCCGTGGCCAGGGTCTGCGCGAGCGCGGCGTGACCGTCCCGGAACCAGGCGAGCAGCCCGGCGTCGTCCGCGCCGCCGCTCAGGATCTCCTCCTCCGACGGGCCGTCGATGATCTGGTCCGGGCGTTCGGTGATGTGCCTGGCGGCCCACCGGTGGACGTAGCCGGTGTGCCGCAGCAGGTCCTTGACCTGCCAGGGCGCGCACGGCGGGACGGTGGCGTCGAGCCCGGCCCGTTCGGCCGCGTCGGCCAGCCATTCGCCCTCGCGGCGCAGGGCGTTGACGTGCTCAGCGATCTCCATCGCGGTCAGCTTTCGGCTCGCAGGATGTCCAGGGCGTGGGCCAGGTCGGCGGGGTAGTCGCTGGTGAACGTGACCTCGCGGCCGTCGGCGGGGTGCGCGAACGTCAGGCTGACCGCGTGCAGCCACTGCCGGGTAAGGCCGAGCCTGGCGGCCAGCACCGGGTCGGCGCCGTAGAGCAGATCGCCCACGCACGGGTGCCGCAGGGCGGCCATGTGCACCCGGATCTGGTGGGTCCGGCCGGTTTCCAGGTGCACCGAGATCAGGCTGGCGGCCCGGAACGCCTCCAGCGTGTCGTAGTGGGTCACGCTCGGGCGGCCGTCGCTGACCACGGCGAACCGGCCGTCACCGGACGGATGCCTGCCGATCGGCGCGTCCACCGTGCCGCGCAGCGGATCCGGGTGCCCCTGCACCAGCGCGAGGTAGCGCTTGTCCACGGTGCGCTCGCGGAAGGCCCGCTTGAGCGCGCTGTAGGCCCGCTCGCTCTTGGCCACCACCATCACGCCGGTGGTGTTGGCGTCCAGCCGGTGCACGATGCCCTGCCGCTCGGCGGCGCCGCTGGTCGCCAGCGTGTGCCCGGCCGCGGTCAGGCCGCCAGTGACGGTCGGTCCGGACCAGCCCGGCGTCGGGTGCGCGGCCACGCCCCGGGGCTTGTCGATCACCACGATGTCGTCGTCCTCGTAGAGGACGACGAGGCCCTCGACCTTGACTGGGCGCGGGGGTTCGGCCGGGCGCGGCAACGTGACCTGCAGCGGATCGCCGGCCAGCACGCGGTCCGATTTCGACGCGGTCCGGCCGCCGAGGAGCACGAGGCCGTCCCCGATCAGCTCCGCGGCGCGCGACCTGGACAGCCCGAACATCCTGGCCAGCGCGGCGTCGAGCCGCTCGCCGTCCAAGCCGTCGGGGACCGCGACCAGGCGCTCGCCAGGAGCCGTCATGCCGATTCCCTGGCCGGCCGGGTCCCGTCCATCCGGATCCCGAGCAGCGCGAGCAGCACGACCAGCACGCCGGCGCACACGATGGCGGAGTCGGCGAGGTTGAAGACCGGCCAGTCCGGCAGCTCGATCCAGTCGACCACGTGCCCCTGGAACGTCCCGGGCGCGCGGAAGATCCGGTCCAGCAGGTTCCCGGTGGCCCCGCCCAGCAGCAGCCCCAGGGTGATGGCCCAGCCGACGCTGCGCAGGTTCCTGGCGGTGCGCAGGATGTAGACGACCACGCCGAGGGCGATGACGGTGAACACGATCGTCATCGAGGTGCCGATGCTGAACGCGGCCCCGCCGTTGCGGGCCAGCGTGATCGTGAGTGCCCCGCCGAGCAGCCGGATGTTCGGGTGGCCCGGCATCGTGGCCACCACGATGGCCTTGGAGATGACGTCGGCCGCGATGACGAACGCGGCCACCGCCAGCAGCAGCACTACCCGGCGCGGCCGCTCAGGTGGCGCGGCGTTCATGATGAGGAAGCTTATCTGCGCTTTGGAGCTACGCTGGGCCGGTGCAGGGATTCGAGCCGCTCCCCGCGCAGGTCGATCTGCCCGCGCTTGAGCTCCAGATACTGACCCGCTGGCAGGACGCGGGGATTTTCGAGCGGTCGCTGAAGCAGACCGAGGACGGACCGAGCTGGATCTTCTACGAGGGACCGCCCACCGCCAATGGCATGCCCGGCGCGCATCACGTGGAGGCGCGCACGTTCAAGGATCTGTTCCCCAGGTTCAAGACCATGCAGGGGTTCCACGTCCCGCGCAAGGGCGGCTGGGATTGCCACGGGCTGCCGGTCGAGGTCGCGGTGGAGAAGGAACTCGGTTTCACCGGCAAGCGGGACATCGAAGCCTACGGGGTGGCCGAGTTCAACGCGCGCTGTCGTGAGTCCGTCCTCAGGCACGTCGACGCCTGGCTGGAGATGTCCCGGCGGATGGGCTACTGGGCCGACACCGACCACGCCTACCAGACCATGGACCCCAGCTACATCGAGTCGGTCTGGTGGTCGCTCAAGGTCGTGTTCGACGCCGGGCTGCTGGTCCGCGACCACCGGATCAGCCCGTACTGCCCGCGCTGCGGCACGCCGCTGTCCGACGCCGAGCTCGGCCAGCCCGACGTCTACCAGATCATCTCCGACCCGGCCGTCACGGTCAGGTTCCGGCTGCACACGCTGCCCGAGGGGGCCCCGCGCGAGCTCGAAGGGGCCGACCTGCTCGTCTGGACGACCACGCCGTGGACGCTGGTCGCGAACACCGCAGTGGCGGTGCACCCGGAGGCCGCTTACGTAGTGGCCCGCAGGTCGCGAGACGGCGACCGGGTCGTGGTCGCCGACGACCTGTTCGCCAGGGTGCTCGGTGACGGCTGGCACGTCGCCGCCAGGTTCAGCGGGCAAGCGCTGGTCGGGGCGAGTTACCAGCGCCCGTTCGGCCTCATCGAGATTCCCGACGCTCACATCGTGGTTCCAGGGTCATTCGTGACTACGGAGGATGGCACCGGGCTTGTCCACCTGGCGCCGGCTTTCGGCGCCGACGACATGAACGCCTCGCGCGCGCACGGCCTGCCCGTGGTCAACCCGATCCGGCCGGACGGGCGGTTCGAGGACGACGTGCCGCTGGTCGGCGGGATGTTCTTCAAGGACGCCGACCGGCGGCTGATCAACGACCTCGACGACCGCGGCCTGCTGTTCCGGTCCGAACGGCACGAGCACAGCTACCCGCACTGCTGGCGGTGCGGCACCGTGCTGCTCTACTACGCGGTGCCCTCGTGGTACATCAGGACCACCGCGATCAAGGACAAGCTGCTGGCCGAGAACGAGCGGACCAGCTGGTACCCGGCCACGGTCAAGTACGGCCGGTACGGCGAGTGGCTGCGGAACAACGTGGACTGGGCGCTGTCCCGGACCAGGTACTGGGGTACGCCGCTGCCGCTGTGGGAGTGCTCGCAGTCGCATCTGACCTGCGTCGGCTCGCTGGCCGAGCTGTCCGCGCTGGCTGGGCGGGACCTGACCGGGCTCGATCCGCACCGGCCGTACGTAGATTCGGTCACGCTCAGGTGCCCCGCGTGCGACGGCGAGGCGCGGCGGGTGCCCGAGGTGATCGACGTCTGGTACGACTCGGGCTCGATGCCGTTTGCGCAGTTCGGCGCGCCATGGCGTGGGCTGGCCGAGTTCGAGGCGTCGTACCCGGCCCAGTTCATCTGCGAGGCGCTGGACCAGACCCGGGGCTGGTTCTACTCGCTGATGGCCGTGGGGACGCTGGTGTTCGGGCGTTCGGCGTACGAGAGCGTGGTGTGCGTCGGGTTGCTCGTCGACGAGACCGGCCGCAAGATGAGCAAGCACCTCGGCAACGTGCTCGAGCCGATTCCGCTGATGGACCGCCACGGCGCGGACGCGCTGCGCTGGTTCTTCGCCGCCTCCGGCTCGCCGTGGGGCGCGCGGCGGGTCGGGCACGACGTGCTCAGCGAGATCGTCAGGAAGGTCCTGCTCACCTACTGGAACACCGCGTCGTTCCTGGTGCTCTACGCCAACGCGGGCGGCTGGAGTCCGGCTGAGGGGGTTCCTGTTGCCGACCGGCCCTTGCTGGACCGGTGGATGCTCGGCGAGCTGCATGCTGTGGTGCGTGACGTTACGTCGGCGCTGGAGGCGTTCGACACGGCGGCGGCCGGGCGGCGGCTGACGATGTTCATCGACGACCTGTCCAACTGGTACGTGCGCCGGTCGCGGCGGCGGTTCTGGGACGGGCCTTCTTCTTCTGATGGCGCTTCGGCGTTCGCCACGCTGTACGAGTGCGTGACCACGCTGACGCTGCTGCTGGCGCCGTTCGTGCCGTTCGTGACGGACTACGTCTGGGGGGTGCTGCGCCAGGCCGGGGCGCCGGAGTCCGTGCACCTGGCGTCGTGGCCTGCCTTTGACGCTGCGCTGATCGATGCTGAGCTATCCACGCAGATGGCGCTGGCGCGGCGGCTGGTCGAGCTGGGACGTTCGGCCCGGTCGGGGGCTTCGGTGCGGACCAGGCAGCCGCTCCGGCGTGCGCTGATCGGGGCGCCGGGCTTCGACGCGCTGCCTGATGAGCTGCGGTCGCTGATCACGGCGGAGCTGAACGTGGCGTCGCTGTCCGTGCTGAGCGGTGAGCTCGTCGACTACGTGGTCAAGCCGAACTTCCGCGCGCTCGGCCGCCGGTTCGGCCGGGAGACGCCTGTTGTAGCGGCCGCGATCGCCGCCATGCCCGCCGCCGACGTCGCCGCCGCGGTGCTGGCAGGCGGCACGGTTACCGTTCCGGTGCCTGATGCCGGGGCCGTTTCTGTCGGTCCCGACGACGTGATCGTGACCCAGACGCCGCGGGCTGGCTGGGCGGTGGCCACCGACGCGGGCGAGACCGTGGCCATCGACACCACCGTCACCCCGGAGCTGCGGCGCGAGGGGCTCGCGCGTGAGGTCATCCGGCTCATCCAGGAGGCACGCAAGAGCGATGGCCTGGACGTTACCGACCGGATCGCGCTGCGCTGGTCGGCGCATGATGCTGAACTAGCCGCGGCGCTGACCGAGCACACCGCGCTGATCGCGGGCGAGGTGCTAGCAGTGGAGTTCGGCCCTGCCGGGGCTTCCGGGGCTTCCGGGGCTGCCGGGGATAGGCGTGTGCTTGCTGACGTGCGGGAGCATGCGGATGAAGAACTGGCCCTGCGGTTCTGGCTCAGGCCGGTCTGAATCGGGGACGGCGCGCGGACGCCTGCCGGACGCACTGGAACCGGGCCTTCACTGCGTTAGAACGCACTGGATCCCTGGTTTCATGGCGCTCCAGCTGGTCAGGCGCAGGCGAACCGTGATGCCAATGGGGCCGGCGTGTCCTGAGCCCGGTTTCTGGGACGTGCCGCCCGGCCGCGGCCTACGGGCCAGAGCCGGTATGCATGCCTTACTCGGGGGACCTCTCGGGCTGGTCCGGAAGGCAGGCGCGGCAGGGAGTACAGCCTGCTTCCCGGGCGGCGGCGCGGGTCATCTTGTCCAGGTCGCTGTCGCCCATGAAGCGGATGAGGATGCAGCTGGCGTTGTGGTACCTGGGGACGCCCGGGACCACAGTTACCTCCATGCCGGGGTCTGGGCCCGCGGGTCCGGCCTGGCCGGCTTGCTTGTCCTGCTCGGGTTGCTTGTCCTGCTCGGGTTGCTCGGGTTGCCGGGTCGCGGGAGCGCTGGCGGCAGAGGTGGCGCCGGGGACAAGCGTCATCCCTGGCTCGGCAGCCGGGTCGGCTTCGGAGACCGGTTCGGGACCGCCAGACGGCTTGAGCTCGGGAGCAGGCTCCGGCTCGGGCTGGCTCGCGGCGGCGGGCTTGGCCGCGTCCAGAGCACCAGCCAACGACTGTTCCTGAGCAGACGACTTTTCCTTACCAGACGGCTGCTGCTCAGCGGACGACTGCTCCGTGACCGGGGGCTGCTCGCCGGGTGGCGGGGCGTCCGGTGACCGATCGCGCCTGGCGGCCGACGCGGGTTCGGCGCGGGACGGGGCGGGCTTCTGGACCGGCTGAGGTGACGTGGCAGGCGCGGCCGACTCGACGGGCTTGCGGGAGGCCGGAGGCACGGACGCCGCGGCGCCGGATGCCGGCGTCGCAGGAGGCGACGGCGCTGCGGGCGGGGGCGAGGCGGGGGCTTCGGGGGCGGAGGGCTCCCCAGGCCTGGGGCCCTGGCCGGGAGGCCGGATAGGAGCAGAGGGCTGGCCCGGGGCAGGAGCCGATGGGACCTGGATCGAATCGTCGCGCCACTCCCAGACACCGCGCGCGGGGTCCTCGCGGTGCGGGGTGAACGCGGCCGGGGCAAGCGGCGCGTCAGCCGGGCGCGAAGCCGGCGTCGGGGCCGGCGCCTGGCCGACGGCCGGCGCGGGCCTAGCCCACGGCGGCTCGCTGACGGGCACGTGCCCGATCCGGGACGGGCCGGACCGGGCTGAAGGGACGGTGGCGGGCCAGCCAGACCCGGTGGCCGCCGGTGCACCGGCGGCCGCCGCACCAGCGGCCGCCGCGGACGGTTGTGACGCGGCGGCGGGTGACGTAACGGACTCGGGGACTGCGGCCTGCGGGGCGGGCCCCTGCGCGCTGTGTTCTAGCGTCCCAGGCTCGGCCGTCGCAGGATGGGCCGTCCCGGGTTTGCGGGTTAGCTCACGCCAGTTGACGGCCGCGCCTACGCCCAGCGCTAGCAGGGCCACGCCACTCACGCCGATCGCGATGTAGACGAGCAGCAGTTTGCTCGTGACCACACCGGCGACCAGCAATCCGACCGCGACGACAACGAGAAACGCACTGAAGCGAATCACTACGCGTTATCTCCCCGCGGTCCCGCTCAAGGTCCTTGTGGTGCCTACCGGCGCTCGCGCGAGGGCGCTCCATCATTCGTACGGAAACCACCGGAGTGCTGCACTACCTCGGGGACTCCGTACTGGCCCGTGGCCTGACCGCCATTGCGCGCGCCGCTCGGTGCAAGCGCGGGCGGCATCGACGGCTGCGAGCCCGGACCCATCGTCGGGAAGGTCCCGCTGTCGGTGACGCCGGCCTCCAAGTCCCGGAGCTGGCCTTCCAGGTAAGCCTTCAGCCTGCTGCGGTACTCGCGCTCGAACGCACGCAGGTCGTCGACCCGGCGCTCAAGTTCCTCGCGGGTCTGGACCAGCGAACCCATGGCCTGGCGGTGCCGTTCCTGTGCGTCGCGCTCCAGGCTCTCGGCCCGGGCGCGCGCGTCGCCGGTGATCTGCTCCGCCTGGCGCCTGGCCTTGGTGAGCACCTCGTCCGCCTCCCGGCGGGCGCGGCCCAGGGTCTCGTCGGCTTCCCGGCGGGCGTCGGCAATGGCCTGGTCGGCGGTCTGCTGCGCCAGCGAGAGCACGCGGGCCGCCGTGTCCATGTTGTCCTCGATGTGCGGCATCCCGCCCATCATGACCGGCTCGGGCTGCCTGCGCTCCGGCTCCATCCGCTCGGGCGCCATCATTTCAGGCTTCGGGTCCGACAGCGGGGAACTCAGCGCGGGTACCGCAGACTTGCCACCGCGCAGGACTTCCGCCAGCTTGGCCCGGAGTTCTTCGTTCTCCTGGATCAGCCGGTCGAGCTCAGCCTCGACCTCGTCAAGGAAGGCGTCAACCTCTTCCTCGTCGTAGCCCGGCCTGAGCCTGGTCGTACTGAACTGCTTGTTCCGCACATCCGCGGGCGTCAGCGGCATCTCGTCTCCTCGGCGCACTTGGACCGTGTTCCTCACGACGGTACCCGAATCAAAGCCGCGGCACGACCACTTCAAGCAGGATCAGAATCACGATGAACAGAACCATGAAGCTGAGGTCCAGGGCCACCATGCCGAGCCGGAAGGTCGGGATGAAGCGGCGCAGGAGCTTCAGGGGCGGATCTGTAATCGTGAAGATACCCTCGGCTATCACCAGCAGTATGCCTGACGGACGCCAGTCGCGGGCAAAAACCTGCACCCAGCTGAAGATCATCCTGCCGATCAGGACCACAAGATAGATCGTCAGCACATAAGTGAGGACTTCCCTCAAGTACTGCACGAATCCACCCTTTAGCTCTGGTTGAAGACTAGCTCTGGTTGAAGAAGCCGCGCTCTGCGATACGTGCCTTGTCCTCCGCGGTCACCTCGACGTTCGCCGGCGACAGCAGGAAGACCTTGTTCGTCACACGCTCGATGCTCCCGCGCAGGCCGAAGATCAACCCAGCCGCGAAGTCGACCAGACGCTTCGCGTCGCTGTCGACCATCTCGGTCAGGTTCATGATCACCGGAGTGCCTTCGCGGAAGTGTTCCCCAATAGTACGCGCTTCATTGTAAGTGCGAGGATGCAGTGTCGTAATACGGGCGAGGTCGGTCGTCTGCGACACGTGCTCGGCGCGCCAGTCGGCGGGCTGGTAGCCGGCGTAGTCATCATGGCCGTTACGGACGTCGGGCTCGTCGATCTGCTCGGGCCGGTCGGCCTGATCGTCGTAGTCCTCGTACTCACCGTAGGAGTCGTACTTGTCCTGGTAGCGGTGATCGTCCTCAACGAGGCCGAGGTAGACTGCCATCTTCCGCATGGCACTGGCCATCCTTCAATCCTCCCAGCCTGCACCCGTCGTCGCCGGCCGCTTCGGCCTCACGCGTGGGACATTACCCGACACGCGGCCCGCGATCGCCGAGCAACGCCGTACCGATTCGCAGGTGTGTCGCGCCGGCTTCGACGGCAGCCTCCAGATCGCCGCTCATGCCGGCCGAGATCACCGTGGCACCCGGCCTGACCCCGCGCACGGCGGCCGCGCTGACCCGCAGCCGCGCGAACGCGTCAGCCGGCGGCATGGATAGCGGCGCCACCGCCATCACGCCGCCGAGCACCAGCCCTTCCTCGGCCGCCAGCGCCTCGGCCAGGGCCGGAACCTCCCCCGCGACCGCCCCGCCGCGGGCCGGGTCGCCGTCCAGGCTCACCTCGACCAGGCACTCGATCACCCGCCCGGCCCGCCGCGCGGCCTTGCCGAGGGCCCCGATCAGGCGGTGCCGGTCCACCGAATGCACGACGCTGGCGTACCGGACCACGCTGGCGCACTTGTTCGTCTGCAGTTGTCCGATGAAGTGCCAGGTGAGATTCAGGTCGGCACACTCGGCTGCCTTCGGCGCCGCCTCGGCGTCACGGTTCTCCCCGATGTCGGTCACGCCCAGCTCGCTGAGCAGCCTGACGTCGGACGCAGGCCTGGTCTTGGTCACCGCGACCAGCGTCAGCTCGCTGGCCTCCCTCCCGGCCGCCTCGCACGTCTTGGCGATACGGCTGCGGACTTCGGCCAGCCGCAGGGCGAGTTCTTCCCGCCGGCCGGGGTCGGTCACTTCAGGAAGTCGGGAACGTCAAGGTCGTCGTCCTCCTCGAAGACGACGGGGCGGCGGCGGGTGGTGGCGACGTCGAAGGTCTTGCCCGCCGCCTCGGCGTGCGCCGGGCGGTACGAAGCGGAGTCCCCGGCGTCCGAGGTCACGGCGACCCGCTCCGGCTGGCCGGGGCTCTCCCGGCGCGCTGGTTCCGGCTCGGGCATCTCATACGCAGGGGTGGTGACCGCAGCGGCTAGGTCGGAGGACGCGGTGTACCCGTCGCCGGGCACCGGCGCACTAAGAATAGAGCCAGCCGTCGAGGCGAAGCTGGCGTCGGGGACGGCCGGAGCGCTCCCGTTGCTGCCGTGGCCGACCGCAGGCGGAGCGTCGTCGCCCGTCTCGCCGGCTTCGAACGTGGCCGGTCCGGTCGGCGGGGTGACAGTGCTGGCCGGCGTACTCGGAGCCGACGCGCTGGCACGGAATGAGGAGCCGCCGTCGGCCGAGCCGTGGCCGGCGCGCTCCTGGTCCAGGCCCGCCGCGATGACCGTCACCCGCACTTCGTCCCCGAGGGCGTCGTCGATGACCGCACCGAAGATGATGTTCGCGTCGACCGCGGCCGAGTTGGAGACGAGCTGAGCCGCCTCGTTGATCTCGAACAGGCCGAGGTCCGAACCGCCCTGGATAGAAAGGAGCACGCCGTGCGCGCCGTCGATGCTGGCCTCGAGCAGCGGGCTTGAGATCGCCATCTCGGCCGCCGCGACCGCGCGGTCGTCGCCGCGCGACGAGCCGGTGCCCATCAGCGCCGATCCCGCTCCGGACATGACCGACTTCACGTCGGCGAAGTCGAGGTTGATCAGCCCCGGCGTGGTGATCAGGTCGGTGATCCCCTGGACACCGGAGAGCAGTACCTGATCGGCGGCCTTGAACGCGTCGAGGACGCTCACGTGCCGGTCGGAGATGGACAGGAGCCGGTCGTTCGGGATGACGATCAGCGTGTCGACCTCGCTGCGCAGCTTCTCGATGCCGGCCTCGGCCTGCACCACCCGGCGCTTGCCCTCGAAGCCGAACGGCCTGGTCACCACGCCGATGGTGAGCGCGCCCAGGGACCGGGCCACGTTCGCGACGACCGGCGCGCCGCCGGTGCCGGTGCCGCCGCCCTCGCCGGCCGTGACAAAGACCATGTCGGCACCCTTGAGCACCTCTTCGATCTCCTCGCGGTGATCTTCGGCCGCCTTGTTGCCGACATCGGGATTGGCCCCGGCGCCCAGTCCCCTGGTGAGTTCGCGGCCCACATCGAGCTTGACGTCGGCGTCGCTCATGAGCAGCGCCTGCGCGTCAGTGTTGATCGCGATGAACTCGACGCCCTTGAGTCCCTCTTCGATCATGCGATTGACGGCGTTGACGCCGCCACCGCCGATTCCGACGACCTTGATAACCGCCAGATAGTTCTGCGGTGCTGCCACGAGGAGGGTACCTTTCCGCTGGTTTTAAACGCTGCCATCCCGGCTGGCGGGCGGCGTTTTTCGATACTTCCCTGATTTCACCGCCAGGGCATTCGGCCACCATCAGGTTTCACCTTCAGGTTAAGATTTAGAGTTTTTCCCGTCGGCATGATTGATACGGACAGTAGGGTCGGACGGCACCCGGGTCAACTAACCACGCGCGAACCGGTCAGCGTGTCGCGGATCGGCGGGTCTTGGGCATCGGCCAGTTACCTGGCCGCGACGGACCCCGGGCCACTCACGTCGTAATAGCGCAAGTGCGGCCGCATGAGGACGGCAAGTTCCCGCGCCTTGATCCCGGCCCGGCCGGTGTCACCCCACAGCACCGTGACGCCGCCGGCCAGCCGCAGGGTTACCTGGTCCGGGTGCGGTGCGGTGACCGAGATCACCGAACGCCGCAGCTGGGCAGGCAGTTCGCCGAGGACGGCCGCGGCCGCGGCCAGGTTCGGGTCGCCACGCAGCGCGCCCTCTGGGGCCACGGTGGGATAGAGCGGCAGATCCGCGGGGCGCCGGGCGACCCGCTGCAGCACCACGCCGTGCGCGTCGGCCAGTTCGTACCCGCCGCCGTACGCCGGCAGGACCAGCACCGGCGTCCGCTCCCGCACCACGATGACCAGGCGGTTCGGCCATGATCTGGTGACCTGCGCGCTGCGGACCTGCGTGATCTGCTCGATCCGCGCCGCCGCCCGGGCAGTGTTCACCCGGATCAGCGGCGTGCCCGGCACCACGCCGGACCTGGCGAGGACCTCCGATCGCGGCACGAGGCGCGTCCCGCTCACCGTCACCGAGCGGACGACGAGGAGCGGCGAGCCGAACAGGACCCAGACTGCGGCCGCGACGATGCCGGCCGCCGCGAGGGCGAAGAACGCCACACGCCAGCCGCGGCGCCTGCGTCCTGTCTTAGCACCAGAAGTCGGGCTGTCACCAGCGGCTTCGTCAGGAGAGGCCACGCCATCTCCGATCATGCCGCTGGCGCCGGTCACTCTCGTGACCCCCGGAGAGTAGCGACCAGCCGCGGCCCGAGCGCGGTTATATCGCCCGCTCCCATGGTGAGCACGAGGTCGCCCGGCTCGGCGATCGCGTCGATCACCTCGGCGACCCGGGCCGGGTCCGGCACGAACCTGGCGTGCCCGCCGGGGACGGCGTCCACGATGAGCAGACCGGTGACGCCGGGTTCCGGATCCTCCCTGGCGGCGTACACGTCGAGCACGATGGCCTCGTCGGCCAGCCCGAGCGCGGCGCCGAACTCGGGCGCGAAGATCCTGGTCCGGCTGAACAGGTGCGGCTGAAAGATCGCGATGACCCGGCCCTTGCCGGCATGCTGTGTAATGTCCCTGGCCGCGCGCAGGTCGGCGGCGAGCTCGGTGGGGTGGTGTGCGTAGCTGTCCAGGACCCGCACCCCGCGCGCTTCGCCCTTGAGTTCCATCCGGCGCCGCGCACCGCGGTAGGCCGCGATGGCCGCGGCCACCCGGGGCGGGGCGAAGCCGAGCTCGACGGCGGCGGCGAAGGCGGCGGTGGCGTTCAGGGCATTATGGTGACCGGGCACGTCCACGGTCATCTGGGTGAATATCTCACCGAACGGTCCGCGGTCGGCCGCCACGGTGAAGCTGATCGCCATCCCCCGGGACGCCACGTCGGTGAGCCGGTAGTCCGCGTGCCGGGACTCCCCGTACCTGCGCACGCGCGCGGGATCCAGACGCGCCGCGACGGCCTCGGCGCCCGGGTCGTCTGCGCAGGCCAGAACCATGCCGCTGACTCGCAGGCCGAACGTGGTGAACGCGGCCTGGATGTCCGCCAGGCTCGCGTAGTTGTCCAGGTGATCGGCCTCGACGTTGGTGATGATCGCGAGGTCGGGCGACAGCAGCAGGAATGACCCGTCGCTCTCGTCCGCTTCGGCCACGAAGTCCAGGCCGGATCCGTCCTCCGCGCCGAGCCCGGTCTCGGTGAGGATCCCGCCGATGACGTAGCCGGGGTCGGCCCCGCACTCGCGCAGCACCGTGGTGAGCATAGATGTGGTGGTGGTCTTGCCGTGCGTCCCGGCAACCGCGATTACCCGGCGGCCGGTCATCACCGAGGCAAGCGCCGCGGCCCGGTGCACGACCCGCATCCCGCGCCTGGCCGCCTCGGCCAGTTCCGGGTTGTCCGGCCGGATGGCGCTCGACACCACCAGCGTGTCGCCGGGGCCGAGGTGGCCGAGGTTCCCGGCTGCGTGCCCGACCCGCACGCTCGCACCGAGCTCGCGCAGTTCGCCGAGCAGCTCGGAATCCCTGGCGTCGCTGCCGGACACGCCGATGCCGCGGGCCAGCATGATGCGCGCGATCCCGGACATGCCCGCCCCGCCGATGCCGGCGAAGTGCACCCGGCCGAGCCGGGCCGCTGGCACCGGCTCAGCCTGCGTGATCAGGTTCTTGAGCATCTGAGTCTGCAATCTTGATGACCGCCTCGGCCAGCCAGCGGTCCGCGTCGCCGCGGCCGAGCGAGTGGGCCGCCTCCGACATGTCCGCCACCTGGTCGATGTTGACCAGCACGGGCAGCAGGGTGTCGCGGATCCACTCGGCGGTCAGGTCGGCGTCGGTCACCAGCATGCCGCCGCCCCGCTGCACGATCGGCAGCGCGTTCAGCCGCTGCTCGCCGTTGCCGATGGGCAGCGGGACGTAGGCGGCCGGCAGCCCCACGGCGGTGAGCTCGGCGCAGGTCATCGCGCCCGCCCGGCACAGCGCGAAGTCCGCCGCCGCGTAGGCGAGGTCCATCCGGTCGATATAGGGCGCGGCCACGTAGGGCACGCCGGAGGACGCGACCGGGGCTTCGTGGCCGTTGCGCGGGCCGATGATGTGCAGCACCTGTACGCCGGCCTCGCGGAGCCATCCGGCCGCCCCGAACACCGCCTCGTTCAGCGAGCGCGCCCCCTGCGAGCCGCCGGTCACCAGCAGCACGGGCAGGTCGGGGCGCAGCCCGAAGTGCGTGCTCGCCTTGTCACCCAGCCCCAGCCGGTCCAGGTCGGCAATCTCGCGGCGGATCGGGATGCCGAGGTACTTGCCGTTCCTGAGCTGGGTGTCCGGGTGACCGGTGAAGACGTGCGTGGTGAACCGGGCGCCGAGCCGGTTGGCCAGGCCGGGCTTGGGGTTCGCCTCGTGCACCACGATCGGGATCTTGCGCCGCCGCGCCGCGAGGTAGGCCGGGGTGGCGACGTAGCCGCCGAACCCGACCAATACCTGGGCCCGGGTCCGGTCGATCGCGGCCGCGGCCGCGTTGACGGCGCTGGCCAGCCGCCCCGGCACCGTGAGCAGCTTGGGCGTGACGGACCTGGGCATCGGCACCGCGGGAATGAGCTCCAGCGGGTACCCGCGCAACGGGATGAGCCGTGTTTCCAGGCCGCGTTCCGTGCCCAGGCAGGTCACTTCGGCGCCGGGGTCGATCCGGCGCACAGCGTCGGCCAGTGCCAGCGCTGGCTCGATATGGCCGGCGGACCCGCCGCCGGCGAGCAGTACCCTCATGTGTTTTTTACTTTCGGTGCTTGGACAGACCGAGCCAGCTTAGAACGCGCAGCGGCCAGCCGGGGCCACGTGCGGCCAAAGCCTCGCGGGCACCGGGCTCAAGCCGGGCGAACGACATGAGCATGCCCAGCCCGACCAATGTCACCAGCAAGGATGATAGCCCGGCGGAGACGAGCGGCAACGGGACTCCGGTGATCGGCAGGACGCCGATCACCGCTCCGATATTGATGGCCGCCTGCACCACGATCCAGGCCGTGATGGCGGTCGCGCCCAGGCGGCAGAACATATCCGGCACGCGCCGGGCGATCCTGAGGCCGGCGAAGGCAAGGCCGCCGTACAGGATGGTCACGCACATGGTGCCGATGAGCCCTAGTTCTTCGCCGATGATGGCGAAGATGAAGTCGGTGGTCGATTCCGGAACCCAGCCCCACTTGCCCCCGCTGGCGCCGAGGCCCACGCCGAACCAGCCGCCCGAGCCGACCGCGTACTTGCCCTGGATGGCCTGCATGTTGGGGCCGGTGGCGCTGCCCTGCTGCGCCAGGTAGCCGGTCAGGCGCTGGAATCGGTACTTGGCCGAGACGATCATCAGGACCATGGCCAGGGCCATCAGGATCAGCACGCCGGTGTAGACCCGCCCGGGGGTGCCGATGACCCACAGCAGGGCGAGGAAGATGACCAGCAGGATGAACGTGGTGCCCAGGTCGTCGCCTTCCATCACGAGCAGGCAGAGCACGCCCGCGCCGGGCATCAGCGGCACCAGCATGTGCCGCCAGTCGGCCAGGTGGCCGAACCTGTCCTTGCGGGCCAGCAGGTCGGCTCCCCACATAGCCAGGGCGAGCTTGGCGATCTCCGAGGGCTGGAGCTGCTGCCCGCCGATGTTGATCCACCGCGAGGCGCCGTTCTGGGTGACGCCGACGCCGTGGATGAGCGTGAGGCAGAGCCCGACCACCGAGACCGCGAGCAGCGGGTACGCCAGGGCGCGGAACAGCTTCGGCGACGAGCGCGCCGCCACCCACATCAGCGGCAGGCCGATGCAGGCGCCCAGCAGTTGCTTCTTGAAGTCGGAGTAGGGCGAGAGACCGGCGGTCAGGTCGGCCACCGACGCGGTTGACTGCACCATGACCAGGCCGAGCCCGAGCAGTAGCAGGGTGATGCCCAGCACGAGGTAGTACGACGTGAGCGGCCGGTCGAGCAGCGCGCGCCAGGTTAGGAGCTGGACGCGGAAACCCTGCTCGGGCAGGTCAACCTCCGCGAGATCCTGGGGCATGATTCCAGTGTGTTAGCCGGCCCTCGGCAAGACCCGGACATCCGGTGCGTGTCGCGGATTTCGGCTCCAGCTGGCATGATGGGATCCAATGAGCAGGTCAGAATCTTCTCGCTTTCCGGTGACTATCTCCCGGCTCCCCGTGACACGCTGCGAGGTGTGCGGGCGCACCCTCGCCTACCGGCCCGGCCAGGCCAGTGCGGTGCTGACCCAGCACTACAACCGGATGCACCCGGAGGCCCTCACCGGCACGCCGGGCACAACGGGCTAGACGGCCTACCCCCGGTTACGCAGCTGGCAGGCTCGTCGGGCAGTCTGGATTCATGGCAGAAACGCTGACAATGATGGCCGTGCACGCCCATCCGGACGACGAGGCGTCGAGCACGGGCGGTGTGCTGGCGGCCTACTCCGCCCAGGGCATCCGGACCGTGGTCGTGACGTGCACCAACGGGGAGTTCGGGGACGCGCCGGGCGGGGTCAAGCCCGGGCAGAACGGGCACGACGAGCAGGCGGTGGCCCAGCAGCGCCTGGCTGAGCTGCGCGAATCCTGCACGATCCTGGGCGTGACGAACCTGGAAGTCCTCGGCTACCACGATTCCGGCATGCCGGATTGGGACTACAAGGACCGGCCGGACGCCTTCTGCAACATCCCGGAGGCAGACGTGGCGGCCCGGATCTCGGGGCTGATCGACAGGTACCGGCCGCAGGTGCTGATCACGTACGACGATCAGGGCGCGTACCAGCATCCGGACCACGTGCACGCGAGCCGTTCGGCCCAAAAGGCCTTTGCCGCCAGCGGCAGCGTGGCCAAGCTCTACCTCACCGCGATGCGCGGCAGCGACTGGCGGAAGATCTGGGCGGCCCTGCGCGAACTCGGCGCCGATGTGCCCGACTGGGAGGAGCCGGATCCGGAACGGCAGCGGCGGTCGCTCGCCTCGGAGGAGCGCATCACCACCACCGTCGACATCAGGTCCGTCCTCCCCCGCAAGCGCGAGGCCCTGTTCGCGCACGGCAGCCAGATCGGCGGCGAGTCGTGGTTCAGTAAGATTCCCGAGGACATCGCCGCAGCCGCCTTCGGCCGCGAGAGTTTCATCCGGGCCAGCGACACTACCGGCGCCCCGCTGCCCGAGGACGACCTGTTCGCGGGCCTGCGGCCATGACCGCCGGGCCCTACGCCGACGCCGCGGGCCTGGTCGAGCGGTCGGCGGCCGCGTACGCGGCCGCCGTGCCGGTCACGCCGGAGGACGACGGCTTCTTCGGGCCCGCGAGCGTGGCCTGGCGGGTCAGCGCGGACCTGGCCGCGCCGGTGGCTGGGCTGCGGTCGCTGCTGATCCAGGCGCTGCACCCGCTGGCGATGGCCGGGGTCGACCAGCACAGCGACTGGCGCACCGATCCGGTCGGCAGGCTCGCGGCCACCTCCGCCTACGAGGTCACGGTCACGTTCGGGGACCGGGCCGGCGCCACCCGGGCCGCGCGGCGAGTGCGGGCTGTCCACGAGCATGTCCGCGGCGTGGACCCGGTGACAGGCCAGCCGTACGCGGCCGGCGATCCGGCGCTGCTGCTGTGGGTGCATGCCGCCCTGGTGGATTCGGGCCTGGCCGCGAGCGCCCTGTTCGGCACGCCGCTGACCGCCGCGGACGCCGACCGCTACGTGGCCGAGATGACCATCGCGGCCGAACTGCTCGGGGTGCCGCACGAGATGGTCCCGGACAGCGTGGCTGCCCTCGACCGCTACTTCGCCGGCGTCCGGGCGGACCTGCGCCGTACGCCCGCGGCCGCGGAATCGATGAGCTACCTGCTCGACCCGCCCGGACTTGACGAAGACATCGCCGAGCTGTGGCAGGACATCAGGGACGCCGCGGTGCTGGCGCTGCCCGGCTGGGCCATCCAGATGTACGGCTACGCCGAGCCGCCACCGCTGACGGCGGAGCGGCGGACCGAGATCCGCCAGGCCCTCGGCGTGCTGGACACGGTCTTTCTCGGTGAACCGGGCGTGCTCGAGGCCCGGCAGCGGATCGTCGCGCGGATGCGCTCGGCCGGCAAAAAGCAGGCGGGCGAAACGTGAGGGTGAGGCGCCTGGCGATCGCCGCGGGGATCGGCGCCGTATCGGTCGCCGCGCTGTCGCTGCTGCGGGACAGGCAGAACGGCCTGCCGGGGCTCCGGAGGCTCCGGCTCGAGCGGGGCCTGGCCGCGGTGCGGCTGGCGGCCCGCGGGGGCGCGCGCTACGCGACCAGCGCGCCCCGGCTGTTCGCCAGCGCGGGCGAGCACCGCGAGGCGCTGCGCAACGATCTGGCCCTGCAGACCGCCGAGGACGTCGCCGCCACCCTGGGGACGATGAAGGGCGTGCTGATGAAGCTGGGCCAGATGGCCAGCTACGTCGACGACGGCCTGTCCCCCGCCGCCCGGCGGACGCTGAGCCGGCTGCAGGACAGCGTGCCCCCGATGAGCCCGGAACTGGCCGCCCAGGTCATCACCGACGAGCTGGGCCAGCCGCCGGACCGGGTCTTCGCCACCTGGGATCCCGAGCCCATCGCGGCCGCCTCGATCGGGCAGGTGCACCGGGCGATCACCCGGGACGGCCGGGCCGTCGCGGTGAAGGTGCAGTACCCGGGCATCGCCGAGACGATCGAGGCCGACCTGGGCAACGTCGCGCTGCTGCGCCGGATGCTCAAGATCACCGCGCCGATGCAGGACGTCGACGCGCTGCTGGCCGAGCTGCGGGAACGTGTCACCGAGGAACTCGACTACCGCCGGGAGGCCCGCAACCAGCAGATGTTCGCGCGCTACTACGCCGGCCATCCCACTATCGGCGTGCCCGGTATCGTGCCCGAGCTCTGCACCCGCCGGGTGGTGACCAGTGATCTGGCCGACGGCGCGCGGTTCGCCGAGCTTCTCACCTGGTCGCAGGCCGAGCGCGACCTGGCCGCCGAGACGATCTACCGCTTCGTGTTCCGCAGCCTGTACGGGGCGCACGCGTTCAACGGCGACCCGCACCCGGGGAACTACCTGTTCCATCCCGGCGGGCGGGTCACCTTCCTGGATTTCGGGCTGGTCAAGCACTTCACCTCCGGCGAACTGCGGCCGCTGGTCGCGATGGTCAAGCACCTGTGCGTGGACAACGACCCGGACGGCTTCCGGCGCGCCATGGAGGACGCCGGCTTCCTGATGCGCGGCGCGCCGCTGCCCACGGACATGATCGTCGAGCACATGGCCGTGTTCTACGACACGGTTCGCGAGCGGGGTCCGCGGACCATGACCGGGGCCTACGCCTCGTCCGTAACCAGGCGCTTCTTCGACTTCCGCAGCCCGCTCGCCGCCTACGTGCAGATACCCAGGTCCTACGTGATCCTGCAGCGGATCAACCTGGGCCTGTTCGCGCTCCTCGGCGAGCTGTCCGCGACCGCGGACTGGCGCTGCATCGCCGAGGAGATCTGGCCCTTCGTCCAGGGGCCGCCGTGCACCCCGATGGGCGCCGCCGAGGCGGGGTGGCGCGCTGGAAAAATTACTACGGGAACAGGTTGAACGGACGCAGGTAGCTGGCCGGCGCGTAGCTAACGAAGGCGGGCGCGGTCGCGATCCCGCCGGTGAAGATGTTGAACTGCGGGCCCAATGCCGCGGCCTGGGCGTTCATTACGCCCGGGCTGGGCACGTGCCACCGCCCGGTGGCCAGGCGGTTCTCCAGCGTCTGGACCGCGGTGACCGTCTCGGCCGGGGTGAACGTGCAGTGCCCGGCACGATGCACGAAGACCTGGCGGAGCAGGCTGGCGCGGCCGGCCTGGTCGACGGCGCTGCGGTACGCCTGCTCGTTCTCGGGCACGACCAGCCCGTCGCCCGTGGTGTGCATGGTCAGCACCGGGACCGAGATCCTGCCGTTGAAGGAGATGTTCTTGATCAGGTAGGCCTCGGCGTTCGGGCTGGCCTTGACCCGCGGCGCGCTGTTCAGCGTCAGCAGGTCCTTGGTCAGGCTCAGCCCGGCCGCCCGGTAGAGCGCAACGACCTCCTTGAAGTCGGCGGACTTAGGCAGGTCGGTGAAGTAGTTCACACCGGTGTTCCAGGACGGGTTACCACCGGCCCTGGCCTCGAGTTCGGCCCGGAAGGCGAAGACGAACGGGAAGGTCACCTGCGAACCCCACATGAACTGGTTCGCTTCCTGAGAGGCGTAGTCGGTGGCGGCGGGTTCGGGGGACAGCGGGGTGAACCAGCCGGGCGTGTCGCCGAGCGCCGAGACCAGGGCGAGGCGGGCCCGGCCCTGCGGGGTCGCCTGGGCCTGAGCCCCCGCGACCTCGGCGGCCTGCAGGTTGGCCGCAGGGTTGGTGATGTTGACGATCTGCACCGCGGGGTCGATCAGCTTCTGGAACGCGAACTCCGCGTCGAGCGCGGTGTTCCAGGTGGCCACGCCGCCGGCCAGCACGCCGCACATGGGCAGCGCGGCGTTGAACCGCTTCGGGTAGTCCTGCAGCAGCCCGGCGGTGATGATGCCGCCCAGCGAGTGCCCCCAGGCGACCGTCGTCCTGGGCTGGCCGTAGAGGCTGCCGAAGGCGTCCAGCGTGTTGATCTGGTCGGGTAGCGCCTGCGCGATGGCCCAGCCGGTGCTGGCGTAGGACGAGCCCGCGAGCGCGAAACCGTGGCCGAGCATCCAGGCGGCGGTGACCGGGTCGCCGACGTCCTGGGCCGGGTTGGCCGAGCCGGGCGCGACGTAACCATGGCTATACAGGCACAGCGTCCCGTTCCAGGCGCCGGGCGGGCACTGGAGCAGGTACGTCGCCCCGTCGGCCAGCGTCCCGTTGACCGTGGTCACCGAGCCGGAACCGCCGCAGCTCGATGACGAGGCGGACGCCGCGCCCGCCGCGCCCGC
>Ga0137366_10000936_pt1 | contig 20700 bp, 17 predicted proteins | sample SagtaG_8_FD_104938 | JGI IMG/M metagenome (GOLD analysis project Ga0137366, IMG submission 104938) | Vadose zone soil microbial communities from Sagehorn Ranch, Mendocino, California, USA - Sage1_L_60_16 metaG | ecosystem: Environmental > Terrestrial > Soil > Vadose zone | place: USA...
CAATGAGAGGAAGAGGTACGGGTCGGCGTACTTGTCGAAATCGGGGCGGCCGTGCTCCATGTACGCCACGATCGCGTCGCGGGCGGCATCGCCGAACGGCACGATGCGCTCCTTCGACCCCTTGCCGCGCGCGAGCAGCATGCGCGTCTCGAGGTGCACGTCATTCACGGAGAGGCCGACCAGCTCCGAGACGCGCAGCCCCGTCGCGTAGAGCAGCTCGAGCATGGCCCGGTCGCGCGCGCCGGCGGGCGCTCGCGGCGAGGGCGCGGCGAGGAGCGCCTCCACCTCCACGCGGGACAGGAGCTGCGGCAGCTTGCGCCCGCCGCGCGGGCCGTCGACGTCCTCGGTGGGATCGACGCTCGCGATCTTCTCTGAGACGAGGAGCCGGTGCAGCGATCGGATGGCGGAGAGGGCGCGTGCCTGGCTCCGCGCCGAGATGCCCCGCCGGAGCAGGTGGTCGAGGTGGCCGAGCAGGTGCTCGCGCCGGACCTCCGTCCATCCGGCGACACCCTGCTTCGCGAGGTCGTCGAGGTAGCGCCTGAGGTCGCGGGCGTAGCCCTCGACGCTGTTCGCCGCGAGCCCCTTCTCGACGCGCGCGTGGACGAGGAAGAGGTCGAGCGCGGGGTCGAGCGGGTTCACCACCACCCGACGATATCGCGGCCTCTCGCACCGTCCAGTTTCCCGGCTCCCGCTCCCGGTGGAACGGCGCGCCCGCGTCGCGCGCGGCGAGACGAGAGGCCGGGGAGAGGTCGGCGCTCGCGCCTCTCCATGAAGCCGTTACATGAAGAGGTCGCTCGTGTCGCCCTTCCCCTGGCGGACGACGACTGGCTCGGGCCCGGTGAGGTCGATCACGGACGACGGCTCGTTCGGCTTGTAGCCACCGTCGAGGATGAGCTCGAGCCCGTGCCCGAGCTGCTCCTTGATGTCCTTGGCGTCGATCAGGACGTCGCCGACCGGCGTCGCCGCCGAGGTGGAGATGAGCGGATGCGCGAGCTGCCGCACGAGCGCGAGCGCGATCGGGCTGTCCGGGACGCGGACGCCGACCGTCTTCTGCCGGCGCAGCACGAGATCGGGGACGAGGCGCGTCGCGGGCAGGACGAAGGTGAACGGCCCCGGCGTCTTCCGCCGCAGCACGCGGTACGCCGCGTTGTCCACGATGGCGTAGCGCGAGACCTCGGCCATGTCGGCGCAGATGAAGGACAGCTCGTGCGTCTTCGGCAGCTGCTTCAGCTGGTAGATGCGCTCGATGGCGCGCTTGTCGAAGAGGTCACAGCCGATCCCGTAGTACGTGTCGGTCGGGAACGCGACGAGGCCGCCGGACGAGAGCGTCTGCACCGCGCGCTCGATGAGGCGCGGCTGCGGGTGCTGGGGGTCGATGGCGACGATGGGGGCGGCCGGCATGCCGCCTTCTGTAGCACGTCCCGGCGCGCCCGGAACGGCCTACGGGAGGGAGGGCGCGCTGCAGCGTGCGACGCCCGCCCGGGCTGGGCGGGCGTCGTCGCCGTGGCCTGCCGCCCATGCGCCGCTCCGCTCAGGTGCGGGTCTTGCCGCGCTCGATGAGCTCGCGGACCTTCTGCCCGCCCTTCCGGCCGATCTCCTCGTAGAACGCGTGACCGCGCTCGTCACGGACGGTGATGCCTCCCTTGCGCCCGGCCTCGGAGACGGTCATCGCCTTCCGCTGCGGCGTCGCGCCGTCGGTGCCGTCCCGCCGAGGTGTCCCGGTGCCGTTCCCCTTCCCGCCGTCTTCCATGTGCTCCCCCTCCGCCGGTTCCTCCGGCCTCGGTGCTATTCACCGCGCTTGTGCTCGCCCGCGCCCGAGCCGCTCTCGGGCGCGCCTTGCTTCCCCTTCTCGATGAGCTCGCGGACCTTGTGTCCGCCCTTGCGGCCGATCTCCTCGTAGAACGGCGTCCCGCGCTCCGCCTTGATCGTCTCGCCGCCCTTCTTCCCGATCTCCTCGTAGAAGCGGGGACCCCGCTCCGCCTTGACCGTGTCGCCGCCCTTCTTCCCGATCTCCTCGTAGAACTTCCGGCCGCGCTCGGCCTTGACCGTCTCGCCCCCCTTCTTGCCGATCTCCTCGTAGAACTTCCGGCCGCGCGTCTCGCGGACGCGGACCCCGCCCTTGCGGCCCGCCTCCGAGACGGTCATCGCGCCCTTGCTGCCGCCCTTCTTCTCCTCAGCCATGGTTCGCCCCCGCGTGCTCCTGTGTGGGCCTCGTTTTCCCCGCCCGCCGCTGCGCCCGAGCCCACACGTGCTCGGCGATCGGCTCCGCCATGTCCTCGCCCGTGGCCTCCAGGATCCCGATCCAGCTCGGGTTCCCGTTCACCTCGATCACCGTCGGGCCTTCCGGCCCCGCGATCACGTCCACTCCCGCCCAGTCGAGCCCGAGCGCGCGCGCCGCGTCGATGGCGATGCGCGCGAGCGGCTCGCTGGCGCGCAGCGGCCGCACCCGCGCGCCGCGCTCGACGTTCGTCCGCCACTCGCCGGCCGGGGCGAGGCGCTCCATGGCGCCCGCCACCCGGCCACCCACGACGAAGAGACGCGCGTCGCGCCCGGGGTTCGCGACGTACTGCTGTACGTAGATGGCGCCGTCCCGCTCGATGCGCTCGACCACCTTGCGGCGGCCGGCGTGGTCCGGTCCGACGCGCTCGACCCCGTCCCCGAGCGACCCCGCGATCGGCTTCGCGACCGCCTCGCCCAGCGCCAGCAGCGCCGCGATCGCCTCGCGGGCCGTCTGGGCCACCGCGGCCCGCGGCGTCGGCACGCCCGCGCGCCCGAGCAGCCAGGACGTCCGCAGCTTGTCCTGCGCCGCGAGCAGCGCGTCGATGCGGTTCGCGACGAGCGCGCCGGTCCCCTCGAGCGCGCGGTAGATCTCGAACTGAACGTCCGGGTCGCCCCCTCGCCCGAGACCGCGCGCGAGCAGCAGCGCGTCGAAGCTCGACGCGGCCCGCCTCCCCAGGCGCACGTCCACGGCGCCCTCGCCCACGAACGCGGCGAGCGCGGCCGGATCGACCGTCGCGGCCTCGCCGCGACGCGCGCACGCGGTCACGAGGCGGCGGCTATGCCAGTCCTCCTCCGGCCAGGCGGTCACGATGCCGAACCGGACCTGGACTGCTCGCTTCGCCAAGGGCCTGCTCCCCTCCCCCTCCACCGACTCTGCGCATAACGCTGTCCACGCGCGCTCGGCCGGACAAGGGAGCGGCGATCCGGATGCTTTTGGACTCCCCGACGAGCGGAAAGCGGACCCCGGAGCGGGGAGCGCTGCCTGTCATGGGGCCGGGCGGGCGAGCGCCGCCTGGATCGCGTTGACCACCCGCGTGGCGCGCTCTCCCTCCAGGCGCCCGCCATCCGGGGTGCGCACGTAGAACGCGTCCGCCGCGCGGTGGCCCTCGGTCGTGATCCGCGCGAGGTCCACGGAGAGCCCGAGCTCGTATGCGGTACGCGCCAGCGTGTGCAGGAGCCCCACCCGGTCGGCGGTGAAGACGTCCACGACGCTGTGATCGCGCGCCGCGTCGTTGTCGATGTAGACCTTGGTGGCGACCCCAGGGAGCGGCTTCCGAGGGAGAGAGGACGCCCTGAGTCGGCGCGCGAGCAGCGCGTCGAGCGACTCCTCCCCCGAGAGCACCCGCACGAGATCGCGGCGCGCGGCGCGCCAGCGCGCTGGCTCGAGCGCGCCGCCCTCCGGCCCTCGCACCTCGAAGAGGTCCAGGGCTCGGCCCGCGAGCCATCCGAGGGTGCGCTCGTCGGCGGCCGTCGAGAACACCTCGGCGTGCTGGATGTCGATGCGGTTCGCGGCGAGCACGCCCGCGAAGAGCGCGAGGAGGCCGGGCCTGTCCGGCGCGGTGATGGCGAGCTCGGAGTGCCCGAGCGCGGGGTAGTGCCGCACGGCCGCCGCGAAGAGCATCTGCTTCCCCACGCGGAGGAGGCGCAGGTGGCGCGGCGCCTCGGCGGGCGAGGCGGTCAGGAAGTAGCGCGCCGGCATGGCGGCGAGGAAGCGGGCTACGCGCTTCTCCGGCGCGAGGCTCGCCAGCGCGGCGCCGACGCGGGCGCGAGCGGCCGCTTCGGCCGTCCCGGGCTCGGGACGCCGTCCGACTCCCTCCTCCATGGCCTCGCGCGTCTTCTCGTAGAGCTCGCGCAGGAGCCTCGCCTTCCAGTCCGTCCAGGTGCGCGGTCCCACCGTGGCCATGTCCGCGTAGGTGAGGAGGTACAGCTGGTCGAGGCGGTCGAGCGTGCCGCACTCCTCGGCGAAGGCGTGGATGAGGTGCGGATCGGAGAGGTCGCGCCGCTGCGCGATGGCGCTCATCCTGAGGTGCTTCAGGACGAGCCACTCGACGTCCGCCGCGTCGGGGGGGTCGATCCCCATCCGCACGCACGCCTGGGCCGCGATCTCCGCGCCCTTCATGGAGTGGTCGCCGCCGAGCCCCTTGCCGATGTCGTGGAAGAGCGTCCCGAGGTAGAGCGCGAGCGGCCGCGCGAGCCGCTGCATGAGCGGCGTGACCGTCTCCTCCTTCACGTCGCCCACGCGCAGCGCGAAGAGGCGCCGGACCGCGAAGAGCGAGTGAACGTCGACGGTGTACACGTGGTAGACGTCGATCTGGCGGCGCGCCGTCACGCGGGCGAACTCGGGGACGAGCCGCGGGAGCACGCCGAGCTGGTGCATGAGCGTGAGGAAGCGCCCCCGCGTCCCGGGGCGCATGAAGCAGGCCAGCAGCTCCTGGTTCCCCTCCGGGTCGGCGGCCGCCTCCGGCGACAGCTCGGCCGCGGCCGCGGTGGCCTGGTCGCGCGCGTAGGGATAGAGGTCGAGGTTCTCGCGATCCGAGGCGGCGAAGAGCCGCACGAGCGCCGCCGGCGAGCCGCGCAGGACGTCCTTCTCGGCGATGGTGAGCCGGTTTCGGAATACCTTCAGCTCGCCGCCCGGCAGCGGCCACTCCGCCCGGGGCGGACCGTTGCCCCGCTCGGCGCCCGTCATGGCGGCCGGCGCCGGCACGCGCCGCCACCCGGTCGCGTTCTGCGGCTCGAGCGCGCGATCGACGATGGCGTCGCAGGCGGTGAGGACCGTCTTCGCCGCGATGTAGTAGTGCCGCATGAACTGCTCGACGGCGCTGCCGTCGTCACCCTCCGTGTATCCCATGAACTGCGCCACCTGGGGCTGCACGTCGAACGTGAGCTGGTCCCACTTGCGGGCCGCGAGGTAGTGCATCTCGTTGCGGACCCGCCACAGGAAGTCGCGAGCCCGGCGGAGCTCCACGATCTCGCGCTCGGGCAGGATGGCGCGCGAGAGGAGCTCCGTCACGCCCGCCACCTTCCAGCGGGCGCGCGCGATCCAGAGCGCCGACTGGAGGTCGCGCAGTCCGCCCTCCGACTCCTTCACGTTCGGCTCGAGCAGGTAGAGCGAGTCGCCGAACCTCTCGCGGCGGCTGCGCACCTCCGCGATCTTGTCGACGATGAACCCCTCCACCTTCGCCTGCGAGAGCCCATGCAGCTGCTCGCGCTCGAGCTCCCGGTAGAGCGCGCGGTCGCCCCCGAGCTGGCGGAGATCGAGGAGCGCCGTCCGCGCGGTGTGGTCCTCCTGCGCCAGCGCCTCGCAGGCCGCGAGGTCCCGCACGCTGTAGCCGACCTCGAGCCGCAGGTCCCAGAGCTGGTACACCAGCCGCTAGCTGGCGAGCTTCACGAACGGCTTCGCCTCGCCCGGCTGGTGCAGCACGAGGATGTCCACGTCGCTGAAGGGCGCCAGCTCGCGGCGGCCGTACCCGCCGATGGCGATGAGCGAGACCGGCACCTCCGGGTGCTTCCCGCGCGCCTCGGCCAGCGCCCGCTCCCACAGGACGTCGATGATGCGGTCCATGGCGGCGCTCTGCAGGCGGACGACGGTGTGGCCGCTCGCGCCCTGCCGATGCAGCTCGGCGAGGAACCCCCGGCCGGCGGCGAGGTCGGCCTTCGGATCGCCGCTGAGGGCCGGGAGGTGCGGCAGGCGCGCTTCGTACTCGTACGGCGCCGGCTTGGGGAGGCTCGCGATGGGGGCGTCGGGGAGGCGCATCGGGCGCGAAGTATAGCGGCGGCCGGGCGGGCACGCCCCCTTCGCTACCGCGCGGAGGCGACCCGCGCCTCCCGCAGCGCGAAGGACTCGACGGCGCGCGAGACGGCCGTCGCCACCTCCTCCTGGAACCGGGCGCTCGAGAGCCGCTGCTCCTCGGCGCGGTTCGAGATGAAGGAGGTCTCGACGAGCACCGCCGGCATGCGCGCGCCGAGCAGGACGTAGAAGAGCGCGCTCTTGACGCCGAGGTCGCGCGTCTCTCCCACGCGGCTCCGGATGCCGGCGCACAGCTCGCGCTGCACGGCGTGCGCGAGGCGGCGCGACGCGTCGACGCTCGACTTCGCGTCCAGGTCGGAGAGGATGCGGCGCACGTCCTTCCCTCCGTCCGGCTCGTCGGCGAGCGCGCCGTTCTCGCGCGCGGCGAGGCGGGCCGCGTATCGGTCGTCCGCGACGTTGAGCACGTACGTCTCGACGCCGCGGCGGTCGCGGCGCGGGTGGGCGTTGGCGTGCAGCGAGACGAAGAGGTCGCCGTGGCGGGCGTTGGCGACGGCGGTGCGCTCCTCGAGCGCCACGAACGTGTTGTCGCGCCGCGTGAGCACCACCTCGAAGCCCCTCGCCTGGAGCCGCTTCGCGAGCCGCTTCGCGATGGCGAGGGTCACGTCCTTCTCGCGGACCCGCGTCGGACCGATGGCGCCCGTGTCGTGCCCGCCGTGCCCGGCGTCCACGATGACGCGGCGGATGGGGCGGCGCGCCGCGAGCTCCCCCTCCGGCTCGTGCAGCGCCGACGCCTGCGCCTCCCGGCGCGCCTCGCGGACGCCCACGTCCACGATGAGGCGCGGCGGGTCGTCGAGCGAGAAGATGGCGAGGTCGTCGCGCCCGGCGAGGTCGATCACGACCCGCACCGTCTCGGGATCGCGCTGGGCGGCGCGCACCCGCTCGACGAGCGCGTCGCCGACCGCGTGCGCGAGGCCGTGCTCGAGCTGGGCCGGCTTCAGGTCGAGGGCGAGGCGCCGCGGGCGCTCGCCGTCGGCCGGCAGCTCCTCCTTCGTGAAGGAGACGGGCCGCGACAGGTAGACCGCGACGCGTGTGTAGTCCGCGTTCGACCAGGACTTCACCTCGGAGATGCGCGCCGGCCCGGCGTCGGCGGGCGCGCCTTCGGTGGCGGGCGCGGCGGTCGCGAGCGCGTCCTCGAGCACGGGGTCCGCCGGCGCGTCGTCGTCCGTGCCGGGGGAGCTGGCGGGGCTCGCCGGGCCGGGCGTCCCCTTCTTCGACGCCTTCTCCGGCTCGTCGTCGCCCATCTCCCTGCGGATCGCGGCGGCGAACGCCGAAGCTTCGCGCGCGCCCGCCTTGCCGGACTTCACGGCGAGACGCAGCGCCGCGTCGCGGTCCGCGTCCACCTGAGAGAAGCGGTAGAGCGCGTAGCGGGCCCTCGCGGCCTCGAGGAGCGCCGGCGCCCGGTCGCGCCCGCGGGCGGACTTCTCGAGGGCACGGATGGCGCGCTCCCAGTGATGGCGGTAGCGCCGCTTCGCCGGATCGCGCTTCACCTGCGCGAGGAGCGCCTTCGCCCGCTCCAGCGTGGGACGCTTCACGGCGCGCCGCTGGGCCGGCGCCGAGCGCGCCGCGCGGTGCGGCCGGTGCGCGGAGGGCGTCGCGAGGACGAGGGCGAGCGCGGCGCAGAGCGGTGCGAGCATCGAACGCCCACTGTAGAGCGGTCGATATCGCCGTCCATTTTTCGGCCGCTTGGCTCGAGCTCGGGCGGGTCGCTTCCCGTCAGTCACGCAGGGTGCGGCACGACGCCGCGCGACTCGTTTGATCTTGGATGCCTCTCGGGGCGGGCCATACAGTCGCCGAAGCTCGCGCCAGGCCTTCGCCGCGCGCGTATTCCCGAGGGGGAATCACATGATGCGCTTTTTGCCCGTTGCGCTTGCCGTGTGTCTCCTTGCCACTTCGGCGCTGGCCGCCGACGCGCCGGCGGCGCCGGTCGTCCTCAAGTCCGCGAAGCAGGGCGACGTCACGTTCAAGCACGCGACCCACAAGTCCGCCAAGTGCACGACGTGCCACGCCAGCGAGAAGGGCGGCAACATGCCCGACCTCCACGACATGAAGAAGGCGCACGCGCTCTGCCAGGAGTGCCACAAGAAGGACGCAACGAAGAAGGCGCCCGTGAAGTGCGCCGAGTGCCACCACAAGGCGAAGTAGCGGACGACGCCGATCGGACGGAGGGCCGGCCCGCGCGGCAGCGCCGCGGCCTGGCCCTTTCTCTTTCGACCTACCCGAGCCGCCTCTTCCACCCGGCGACGAGGTTGAGCGCGTCGAGCGGGCGCAGGGCGTCCACGTCGAGCGCGGCGAGCTCACGCCGCACCGCCTCCAGCTCCGGATCGGGGGCGGCCGCGAACAGGCCGAGCTGCGCGACCGCCGCCGCCTGCCGCGGCCGACCGGTGCCGCGCGCCAGCGCCGCGTGTCCCCCCTCGTCCACCTCGAGCGACTCCAGGTTCTTCAGGATCTCGCGGGCACGCCCCAGCACCTCGGCCGGCAGTCCGGCCAGCTTCGCGACCTCGATGCCGTAGCTGCGCGATGCGCCGCCCTCGACGAGCTGGCGCAGGAAGACGACCTGGTCGCCCACCTCGCGCACGGCGACGGTGAGATTGCGCACGCGCGGCCGCTCGCGGGCGAGGTCCTGCAGCTCGTGGTAGTGCGTCGCGAACAACGTCCGGCAGCCGACCTCGTCGTGGAGGTGCTCCGCCACGGCCCAGGCAATGGAGACGCCGTCGAAGGTGGAGGTGCCGCGGCCGATCTCGTCGAGCACGACGAGCGAGCGTCGCGTGGCGTTGTGCAGGATGGCCGCGGTCTCCGTCATCTCCACCATGAAAGTGGAGCGGCCACGCGCGAGGTCGTCCGACGCGCCGACGCGCGTGAAGATGCGGTCGACGATCCCGACGCGCGCGCGCCGCGCCGGGACGAAGCTGCCCATCTGCGCGAGGAGCACGATGAGCGCCGCCTGCCGCATGACGGTGCTCTTGCCGGCCATGTTCGGACCGGTGATCACGAGGAGCTGGGCGGGTCCCTTCTCGCCGTCGTCTGGATGGGGGGGCCGCCGAAGAGCTGCCGCCCCCTCCATGCCCCCCGCTCGCCCGTCGCCAGCCGGGTCGCTGGAAGCGACTGTGATGTCGTTCGGGACGAAGCCGCCCGAGTCGGCGGGGAGCATCGCCTCCACGACGGGGTGCCGCCCGTCCACGATCTCGAGCGCCTCGGAGCGATCGACCTCGGGGCGCACGTACCCGCGCTCGGTCGCGACGCGCGCCAGCGCGAGGAGCGCGTCGGCGGTGGCGGCCGCGCCCGCGGCGGTCCGCAGGCGCGGTCCCTCCGCGACCACCTTCCCCCGCAGCTCCTCGAAGAGCTGCTCCTCGAGCGCGCACCGGCGCTCCTCGGCCCCGAGCACCTGCTCCTCGAGCTCCTTCAACGCCGGCGTGACGAAGCGCTCCCCGCCGACGGTCGTCTGGCGCCGCTGGTAATCGGGAGGGACGAGGTGGAGGTTGGGCTTCGTGACCTCGAGGTAGTAGCCGAAGACCTTGTTGTAGCGGACCTTGAGCGAGCCGATGCCGGTGCGCGTGCGCTCCGCGGCCTCGAGCCGGGCCATGGTGCCCTTGCCGTCCTCGGCGAGGGCGACGATCCGGTCGAGCTCGGCGGAGTGGCCCCGCTTGATGAGGCCGCCCTCGTCGAGGCCGGTGGGCGGCTCGTCCGCGACGGCGCGGTCGAGCAGGGCGGCGAGCTCCTCGAGCCCGCCCAGGCCGGCGGCGGCCTCGCGCAGGAGCGGCGCCCTCGCGGGCGCGAGCAGCGCGTCGAGGCGCGGCAGCGCGTGCAGCGTCGTGGCGAGCGCGCGCAGGTCGCGCCCATTCCCCTGCCCCAGGGCGAGCCGCGAGAGGAGCCGCTCCAGATCGGCGACCGGGCGCAGCGCGCCGGCGAGGTCCTCGCGGAGCACGGCGGAGCCCGCCAGCTCCTCCACGGCGTCGAGGCGGCCGCCGATCGCCCGCGGGTCGAGGAGTGGCCAGCGGAGCCACTCGACGAGGCGCCGCCCCCCCGGCCCGGTCACGCTGCGGTCGATGAGCCCGAGGAGCGACCCCTTCCGCTTGCCGCCCGCGAGCGTCCGCTCCAGCTCGAGATTCGACCGCGTCGCCTCGTCGAGGAGGAGCACCTCGTCCGTGGCGAGGCGCGAGAGGCGGTCGACGTGCACCGGCGCCGCGCGCTGGGTGTCCTCGAGGTAGGCGAGCGCGGCGGCCGCGGCGGCGAGCCCGCGCGCCAGATCGCCGACGCCGAACCCGTCCAGCGAGGCGACGCGCAGGCGCCGCTGCAGCTTCTCGCCGGCTCGCTCGAGGTCCGCGTCGTCGCGCTCGGCGAGCGGGGCGCCGACCTCGCGCACGAGCGCCTCGCCGCGCGGCGTGGACGCGGCGCTCCGCCCGAGCAGGATCTCGCGGACGCCGGCGCGGCGGAGCTCGTCCACGAGCCGCTCGTCGGTGGGGACCTCCCCCACCTTCAGCTCGCCCGTGGATGCGTCGAGGAGCGCGAGCCCGCCGCCGCCTTCCGGCGCGAGCGCGACGGCGCCCACGTAAGCCGCCTCGCGTGGATCGAGCACCTGGTCGTCGAGGACCATGCCCGGCGTCACGACGCGGGTGACCTCGCGCCGGACGAGCTGCGCCTTCCCCGCCTCCTCCACCTGATCGCAGATGGCGACCTTGAAGCCCCGCTCGAGCAGCTTCGCGACATAGCCGCGCGCGGCGTGGTACGGCACGCCGCACATCGGGACCTTGTCGTCGCCCTTGGAGCGGGCCGTGAGCGTGATCTGGAGCGCCTCCGACGCCTTCAGCGCGTCGTCGAAGAACATCTCGTAGAAGTCGCCCAGCCGGAAGAAGAGGATGGCCTCCGGGTACCTGGCCTTCACCTCCAGGTATTGGCGCATCATCGGCGTCGGCGCGGGAGCCACCTCCAGCTCGGGCGGGCCGGGCGCAGCGGCGCCGTTCGCGGGGACGCTCTCGGGCGGTGCTCGAGGAGCGGCGATCGGCTTCGAGGAGGAGCGTCCCACGGTGCCGAGGAACCTATCACCTGGGACCGACGCCGGGCCGGCGGCACGCTCGGATCGGTTCTCGGATCGACGCGCGCGCACCTCTTCACCCCGCGCTCTCCGCGCAGAACGCGAACACGTCCTGCCACACCGCCCGGAACGCCGCCTCGTCGAATCCAGAGCCCGAGCGCAGCAGGTCGTAGGTGTGGTACCTGCGCGCGGCGCCCTCGATCGCCTCGACGAGCCGGTAGTGGCCGATGATGTCGCCGTGGTCGCCGGCGACGAGGCGCGTCTCGGGGCCGTCCGGCCACAGCATCGACGCCGTGTTGACGATGCCGTCGTTGTCCCAGATCTCGATCTTCCTGCGGGCCGTGCCGCCGAGCTCGGTCGCCTCGAGGACGCTCGGCGCCAGCGGAGCCCTCAACGGGCCGCCGGCGCACGCGCGGTATGCGCAGAGGTAGACCGGGTCGACGCGCGCGCTCACGCCGGCGGCGAGCCGCATGAACGGGAAGGTCAGCGGCTTCAGGATCTCCCAGGCCGGAACGGCGTCGCCCTCCGGGAAATCGTACGGGCGGGTGCCGAGCGTGGCGTACGACCGCGTGCGGATGCCGCAGCGCGCCCACATGCGCCGCTCCTCCTCGCGCTGCCCGTCCGAAGCGTGGGCGGGGCTCGCGCGAGACGCGGCCGGCGCCGCGGCGAGGTCGTCGATCGCGCTGAAGTCGGAGGCGATGTGCCGGAGCCACAGCTCGAGCTCCGCGGCGGCCTCCTGCGCGGCCGCCCTCCGGGCGGGATCGTCCCCCGTCGCGTCGATCTCGGCGAGCGCGTCGCGGACCGCGAGGAACAGGTCGGCGCGGGCGAAGCTCGCCGCCCGCCCTGCGAACCACGCCTGCAGCTCGTCGAGCTGCGGCAGCCGCGCGGCGTTGACCGCGCCGCGCAGCGCGTCGACGGCGCGGCAGCGGGCGTGAGGGTGGGCGCCCACCCAGTCCGCGATGTTGGTGCCCCGCTGCGGCACGGAGAGGAAGACCAGCCCCCTCACCATGGCGAGGAGATCGCCCGGGCGCACGGTGAAGGCGGTGCCGCTGGCGCCGTCCACCTCGATCGCGACCCCCGCCCTCGCCTGCTCGTCGAGGTCGAGCAGCAGCCGGCGGATGTCGAGGCCGCCCGTCGAGTGACCCACCAGCGCGAGCGCGTCGCCCGGCTGCAGCTCTCCGCGGGCGTACCGCTTGGCGAGGTACTGCCGCAGTCGCGCCGCGCGCGTCGCGACGCTGGCGGTGGGCAGGTTGTCGAAGTAGTGCAGCTCGACGCGCGCGGTGGACTCCGCTCCGGCTGCCCAGGCGCGGAAGGCGGGCGTGACGCCCGCGTAGTACTCGAGCTGGCCGAGGGCGTCGAACCCGGCGAACCCCGGCACGAGGACGACGTGGACCCGACTCGACGGCGAGGAGCGCGTGTTCATGACGGGGAGACTAGCGGAGCGGGCGGCCGCGGTCGCCGGCCCGATCGCGCTCGCTGATTCGCCGTAGGGCGGCGGCGGCAACCGATCGCGAGGGCGCCCGCGAGCGGGCCGGTCCCGGATCTCGGCGTTCGCGCTCCCGATCCGCGCGCCCGCGGCTGCCTCGTGGCGGCAGGGGGTCACCGGTGGTACGTTCACCGCGTGCTGAAGGAGGCGATCCAGGACCTGAACCGGCTGCGGCAGATCATCGCGATCGCCGCGCGCCACGGCTTCGGCGCCTACTTCGACCAGACGCGGCTCGGCGAGCTGCTCGGCAACCACGAGGCCGAGGAGCTGCGCCGGGCGGCGGCGGGCGCGGAGCCGGCCGGCGCGGGCCCGGATCGGCGCACCGCGCAGCGCTTTCGCCAGCTGCTGCTCGACCTCGGCCCCACCTTCATCAAGCTCGGGCAGCTCCTCTCGTCGCGCCCGGACATCCTGCCGTCGCACTGGGCCGACGAGCTGGCGGAGCTGCAGGACGCGGTCCCTCCCTTCCCGCTCGCCGACGTCCGCGCGCAGATCGAGCGCAGCCTCGGCCGCCCGGTGCTGGAGTGCTTCTCGTGGCTCGACGAGACGCCGCTCGCGTCGGCGTCGATCGCCCAGGTGCACCGCGCGCGCACCCACGCCGGCGATCACGTGGTGGTGAAGGTGCAGCGGCCGCGCATCCGGCAGCGCATCGAGTCGGACCTCTCGATCCTCTACCAGCTCGCCCGGCTCGTCGAGGCGGTGGTCGAGGAGACCGGCGTCTACACGCCGACCGGCATCGTCGAGGAGTTCGACCGCGCCATCCACGAGGAGCTCGACTTCTCGAACGAGGCGCGCAACGCCCGCGCCATGGCGGAGGCGTCCAAGGAGCGCACGTTCCTCGTCATCCCGCGGGTCCTCGCCGCCCTCAGCTCCGAGGCGGTCCTCACGATGGAGTACGTCGAGGGCCTCAAGGTCTCCGACATCACCGCCGAGGCGGGCTACGACCTGGAGCAGGTGGCGAAGAACATCATCGAGGCGGCCTTCCGCCAGCTCTTCGAGGACGGCCTGTTCCACGGCGATCCACACCCGGGCAACATCCTCGTCCTGCCGGGGAACCGGATCGCGCTCCTCGACTTCGGGCTCGTCGGCCGGCTCTCCCGCCCGATGCAGGAGGCGCTCGTCACGCTCATCATGGGGACGGCGCTCCGCGATCCGGACACGGTGGCGCGGGTGCTGAACCGGATCGGTGTGCCGGAGGAGCACACGCCCATCACGGCCTTTCGCGCCGACATCGAGGGCATCCTCGATCGCTACCTCGGTCTCAAGCTCGAGGACATCCGCACCTCCACGCTGCTCCGCGACCTCCTCGACCTCGCGGTGAAGCACCGCATCCGCGTGCCGAAGGAGTACGCGGTGCTCTCGAAGGCGTCCATCACGGTCGAGGGCATCATCCGCAGCCTCTACCCGAAGCTCGACATCCTCGAGATCGGGCTCCCGTACGCGAAGGAGCTCCTGCTCTCGCGCTTCAACCCGAGCGACGCCTCGGGGACGATGATGAAGTCGCTCCTCAAGCTCCAGACGCTCGCGGAGGACGTCCCGGCGCAGCTCCAGCAGATCCTGGTCGACATCGAGTCGGGCAAGTTCCGCGTCAACGTGCGCTCCATCGAGCTCGAGCGAATCGCCGTCAACGTGCGGACGCTCGGGGTCAGCTTGTTCCTCGGCCTCATCGCGTCCGGGCTCACCGTGGGCGGCTTCGTCGTCTTCGCGCGCGACTTCGCGGGCTGGCGCGGGCTGCCGTTCCTCGCAGGCGCGGCGCTGGCGCTGGCGGGCGCCCTCTTCGGCCTGGGCCTCGCGCTGTACCTGCTCGGCGCCCCGCGGCGGAAGATCCAGCTCCGTCGCTTCCTGCGCCGCGGCGCGGACTGAACCGCCGATCAGCGCGGCTCGCCGCAGGCGAGCGCCGCCACCGTCCCGAGCCGCCACAGCTCGAGGAGCGACGCGAGTGCGGCGCCGAGCGCGCTCGCCATGAGCCTCGGCCCGAGCACGAGGATCACGGGCGCGCCGCGGGCGAAGCCGAGCGCGGCTGCTTGCATCGCCTGCGCCGACCCGAGCACGACGAGCGACGCCACCCCCAGCGCGAGCCCCGCCAGCAGGAACGCGCCTGGGCGGAGGAGGACGCGCCGGGCGCCCTCCGCGAGCGCACGACCGGGACCGTCTCCGGCGAGCGCGGTCCGGGCGAGCGCGGCGTCGGCGGCGAGGGCGGCGGCCATGGGCGCCGCGACGGCGCTCGTGAGCGCGGCGGCGCCGAGCAACGCCGGCAGGACGGCGCGCGGTCCGCCCGCGTGCCCGAGCCAGACGAGGATCGCCGCGAGGTAGATCGTCGCGGCGTAGAGGTGCGACGCGAGCTCGAGGACGAACCCGAGGAGCGCCGTGCCGAGGAGCGGCGCGAAGCCGAAGGCGAGCCCGTCGGCGAAGCGGGGCTGCGGCGCGGGGACCCGCGCCAGGCCGTCGCCGAGCGTCGGCAGCGCGCCCGCGAGCCACGCCACGCGCAGCGCCGCGGAGGCGAGCAGCCCCGCGAGCCACAGCCCGGCCAGGATGAGGAGCGAGCGCGGCGCGGTGAGCGCCTGGAGCGCGCCGGAGAGCACGGGCCCCGGGGCGGTCACGCCGGCGCCGAGCCGGGACACGATGCCGGCGCGGACGAGCCCGATCGCGAAGAGCGGCGCGGGCCACCACAGCGCGGTGCGCAGGAACGCGACGAGCAGGCCCGGCGCGATGAGCCACGCGCTGCTGACCATCGCGCGCGCGCCCATCCCGAGCGCCTGCATGGTGGTGGGAGGCCGCACGGGCGGCAACGTACCGGGCCCTCCGGGATGCAGCAAGGACGAGACCGCGGCGCGCCTCGATGGGGCACGCGGCGGGGCACCCGGCACGATTCCTTGCTCCTGAACGCCGGGACAGTATACTGACGTTCAGCGGGAAGCGCTCCCGCGGGAGGCGCGCATGGCGACCGGACTCACCGAACGGCAGCTCGAGGTCCTCCGCTTCATCGCGACCGAGATCGAGGACCGTGGCTATCCACCCACCATCCGCGAGATCGGCGAGGCGCTCGACATCGCGTCCACGAACGGCGTGAACGACCACCTGAAGGCGCTCGAGAAGAAGGGGTACCTGCAGCGCGACCCGGTGAAATCGCGCGCGCTCATCCCGACCTCACAGGCGCGTGAGGTGCTGGGCGGCGGCACCGCCGACAACGTGGTGTCGCTCAGCTCGCGGCGCGACGGGCGCGGCTCGGGCCGCCTCGTGGAGATCCCCATCATCGGCCGCGTCGCCGCCGGCCAGCCCATCCTCGCGCAGGAGCAGATCGAGGACACGGTCCAGGTCGACAGCTTCTTCCTCGGCACGAGCAAGAAGGTCTACGGCCTGCGCGTGCAGGGCGACTCGATGATCGGCGACGGCATCCTCTCCGGCGACTACATCTTCGTGAAGAAGCAGCTCCAGGCGGATGACGGCGAGATCGTGGTCGCGCTCATCGACGACGAGGCCACGGTGAAGCGCGTCCACTTCGAGGGCGATCGCGTCCGGTTCCAGCCCTCCAATCCCCGCATGGCGCCCATCTACGTCCGCCGCGAGGACTTCCGCAGCACGATGATCCTGGGGGTCGTCGTGGGCATCTACCGCAAGCTCAGCTAGGGTTGCGCGGCGCCCGAGCGCACGCGGGGGAGCGGCCCGCTCGGTCGATCACCCTGCGTGCATGCGGCCCGGACCGGGAGCAGTTTACGCCCCAGCGGCGCGCGAAACGTGAGCATCCTGCCCAAGAGGGGCCGCGTGCGGCGCTTACGGCCGCTCCTCACAATGCCTTAACTTGGCGGCGGGACGGGAATGAGGGGGAGGCACGGGGATGGGGAAGATCAACACACGGCTCGAGGCGACGCGAAAGGCCTATCGGGAGGCGCTCGACGCCGCGCGCGCGAATCCAACGCCGGAGGCGTGGGCGAAGCTGCTCGCTGCCGGGAAGGAGCTGTCGTCCGCGCAGGAGCCGCGCGGCCGGCCCGGTCGCCGCGGACGGCGCGCCCCGCAGCCCACCTACCAGGATCTCGAGGGGACCCCGCGCACCGAGCCTGCCGAGCTCGAGACGCTGGAGTGACCCTCATCCAGTGCGTGCGATCAGGAGCTTCAGCCGCTCCGTGTGATCAGGAGCCTCAGCCGCTCTGCGTGATCAGGAGCCTCAGCCGCTCCGCGTGATCAGGAGCCTCAGCCGCTCCGCGTGATCAGGAGCCTCAGCCGCTCCGCGTGATCAGGAGCCTCAGCCGCTCCGCGTCTTTGCCTGCTTGATGTACCGGTCGAGGTCCTCGCGGTCGATGAGCGACAGGATCTCGACCGTGTTCTGTCGTTCCGTCCGGCGGTAGAGCAGCCGCACGTCCGTCGCCACGCGCACGCGATAGTAGCCCGGGAGACCCTCGAGCGGCAGCGCGCGCAGGCTCGGGTGGCGGTGGTCCTGCGCGAGCAGCGCAGCCTGCTTGAACGCCGCGCGTTGCACGCGGCGGTCCCACCCCGCGAGCGAGTCGTAGAACTCGCGCGTGTAGACCGGCATGAGCCAGGTGGCGGGCGCGTCCTCCGGCTCGACGTCGGCCTCCGTCGCGGGAGCGCCGCTGGCGGGCGCGGGCTCCGGCTGCGCCGCCGCCCTGAGCCGCGCCACCTCCGCCTCGAGCTCCCGTTCGCGCTCCCGCGCGCGCTCGAGCCGAGCGTCGAGGGCGCCGGCGCGCGCCTCGAGATCGCGCAACGCGCCGCGCAGCCGCTGCGCCTCGACGGCGGCGTCCTGCGCCCGCGCCGCCGCGAGCTCGCCCTCGAGCCGCGCGCGCTCGCGCTGCTCCGTCTCGGCGAGCTCCCTCGCGCGCGCCGCGTCGTCGACGGCGCTCGCTTCCCTCGCGCGCGCCTCCTTGAGCCACGCCTGGAGCTTCTCGCGCCCCTCCTCCGCCTTCTTGCGGGCGCTCTCCGCGCGCGCCTCCGCGTGCTCGAGCTTGCGCCGCGCCTCCTCGAGCTGGCGCGCGAGGTCCGTCGCCTCTCGCCGCGCCGCCTCCAGCGGATCATCTGCGCCGGCGCGCTGCTTCGGCGCGCCCTCCTTCGGCGCCGGGCCGTAGTAGTGCTCGGCGAGGCGCGTGAGGAAGGGGAGCGCCTCGGCGCGGATGTCCGGCGCGGGATCGCACAGGACCCGCCACAGCGCGAGCGGGAGCGCGCCGTCGCCCGAGCAGGCGTCGAGGAGGTCCATCGCGGCCTCGGGCGCGAGCGGCCACCGCGCCAGCGCCGGACGCTCCCAGCCCTTCCGCAGCGCCTCCAGCACCGGGGCGCGGCGCTCCGGGACGGCGCGGATCTCGTCCGCCAGGAGATCGCAGCGCTGCACGTCGCCGAGCGCCTCCTGCCGGAACCCGGGCTGCGAGAGCCCGAGGTCCTTCACGAGCTGCGCCGTCTCGTCCGGCATGAGCGCGAGGTAGAGGAACACCGAAAGCGCGTCGCGCCCGAGCTCGTGCAGCGGCGCGTCATACCCGGCGCCGGGGAGCGCCGCCGCGACCGCGTCGCGGGCCGCTCCCTTCGCCCCGCGCTTGCCCGACCTGGCGGACGGTGCCTGCTTTCCCGCCGGCGGCTTCTCGCCCTTCCCCACGCTCACCTCGACGCGGGCTCGGGCGGCGCCTCTCGAGTCTCGGCGCGGAACGTCTCGCCCGGGCGCAGCTTCCACGCCTCGTCCACCGGGAGCTCCCAGCGGAACGTCGGGGCGAGCGACCCGGCGGTCATGCCCTGGACCTGGATGCCGACCGACACCTCGACGCGGGTCGCCTCGCGCGGGAACGGCTCGACCCACCACGTGCCGAGCACGACACCGGGCGGCAGCTCGCCCGAGAAGCGCTCCGGATCCTTCAGCACGAGGTACGGCTCGCCCGAGCCCGTCATCTCGCCGTACGTCTTTCCCGCCGCGTCGACGAAGCGGAACCCGAGCTGCCGGAACGCGACCGGCACGAGGACGCGGAGCGTGGCGCGCGCGCCGTCGCTCGCCTCCCGCTCGATCCGCCGCGGCGCGCCCCAGAGCGCGAAGTCGACGCGCAGCCCGCGCTCGTGCGTCTCGGGATGCTCGCCGGCGCGGACGGAGAGCACGTCGAGCCGCAGCCCCTGGTCCACCGCGGAGAGCGCGGGGGCGTAGCCGGCACGCAGCTCCTCGAGCCGCTCGGATGCATAGCGCTGCCAGGCCGCCGCGTCCTTGTCGCCGCGCGCCGGCGCCGGGGCGCTCTCGGCGCCCCTCGGATGGCGGTTGTGGAGCTGCGCGATCCCGTCGAGCCACCAGCGCACCACCGCGCGCGCCTCCTCGACGCCGGCCGGCCCCGAGAGGCCGCGGGCGACCGTCGCGCGCTCCACCACCTCGCGGCGGAGCGCCTCGCGCTCGAGCCGGTACCCCTCGCGATCGGACCTGCGGGCGAGCTGGGCGACCACGACGAGGACGACCACGCCTGCCAGCACGAGCGGCAGGATCATGCGGAGCGGCTTCATGGCCCGCAGGGATACCCGTCGCCGGGAGGCGAGGCAAGCGGGAACAGACGGCTAGGCGGCGGCCGCGACCAGCGCCGCGACGCTCTTCAGCCCGGAGCGATCCAGCTCGTAGACGAGCGCGCGGGGGCGCCGCACCGGCTCGTCGGCGACGCGCGAGGCCGAGCCGGAGCACAGGACCGGCGTCGCGCGGGAGGGGCCGGGCAGGTCGATGCGGAAGCTCGTGTGGCGGTGGCCGTGCAGCACGGCCGCGACCGGGAGCTCGGCGAGGAGCCGCACCAGCTTGTAGGCGTCCGCGAGCGGCATCCGCGCGAGGCGCGCGTCGGAGGGGACGCGCTCGGGCGGGATGACGAGGTGGTGGTGCAGCGCGATCACCGCGGCGCGGCCCTGCTTCACGGTCTCGCGCACGAGCTCGCGCGCCGCCGCGAGCTGCTCGGTCCCGAGCACACCCGAGGTGGTCCGCGGGTCCTCGCCGTAGCGCGCGCTGTCGAGCGCGACGAGCGTCACCTCGCCCGAGAGGTCGACGGCCAGCGGAAAGACCGCCAGCGGTCTCTTCATGCCGCGCCCGTCGTGCCCGAGCGTGCGCAGGAAGCGCCACGTCGCCGCCGACTCGTAGCTCCACACGTCGTGGTTGCCCGGGAGCACGGTGAGCTTGCCCGCCTCGGCCCATGGCGAGAGCAGCTCGGCGGCGCGCTCGAACTCGGTCGGCTCCCCGGACGCGGTCACGTCGCCGGTGACGACGAGGTGGTCCACCGCCTCCTCCTGCAGCGCCTGCAGGATCTTCTTGAGCAGCTTCACGGAATGCCGATCGCACTCGCGCGCGCTGATCCCGTTGCGCGGATAGCGCGCGCGGTCACTCACGTGAAGGTCGCTGATGTGGCCGAGGCGGACGATGGGGCGGATGCTAACGGCGGCATGATGGGGTGTCAAACGGCGCTTCGCGCGGCGCGGAGCCGCGCCGGCGCCGCCGGGAGCACGAGCCGGCACACCGCGCCGCGCCCCGGGACGGCGGCGCGCTCGAGGCGCCCGCGCTGCGCCGCGACGAGGCGCTCGGCGAGCGGGAGATCGAGGCTCGGCTCCGCGCCCGCGCCGGTGTCGGCGATCTCGAGCACCACCTCCGCGCCGCGGCGCGCGCTGCGGAGCCCGAGGTCGCCGCCCGAGGGCATCGCGGCCGCCGCGATGCGCAGGAGGTGCCGCAGCGCCTGGCGCAGCTGCACGCCGTCGGCGAGGGCGATCGCACCGGCGGCGACCCTGCGGATGCGCACGCCTGGCGCGAAGGCCACGCCGGCGAGCGCCTCCGACAGGAGCGCGTCGACGTCCACCGCGACGGGCGCCGGGGGCTGGAGCGGCGCCGTGAGCGCGGCGAGGGTCGCCTCGGCCTCGCGCAGGCCGTCCTCGATCCGCGCGAGGTGATCGCCGGCAGCGTCCTGGCCGCCGGGGAGGACGAGGCGCAGGAGCGCGGCCGAGGCGCTCGCGCGCGCGAGCGGCGCCCGGAGCTCCGCCGAGAGCGACGCGATGGCGCGCGCCACCAGCGGCGACTCCAGCGCGGGCGGCGGGTCGGGCACGATGTCGGCGTCCTCCACCGCGGGCGCGTCCGCCTCCGCCTCCGGGGGCAGGACGCGCAGCGCCGCC
>Ga0137366_10000939_pt1 | contig 20661 bp, 16 predicted proteins | sample SagtaG_8_FD_104938 | JGI IMG/M metagenome (GOLD analysis project Ga0137366, IMG submission 104938) | Vadose zone soil microbial communities from Sagehorn Ranch, Mendocino, California, USA - Sage1_L_60_16 metaG | ecosystem: Environmental > Terrestrial > Soil > Vadose zone | place: USA...
ATGCCCTGCAAGTCCGCCGAAGTAAACGTTTACCAGCTTAAATGTGTTCCCGCATCCAGTCAATTGCCCGGCAATGATTGGCCTTTCCATCCAGTTCTTCTTAGGCAACTCGTTTTCGAGCCGATCTGCGCCGGACCAGCTCATCGGCGACGACTCCGATGAGAATGACTGTACCCATCACCGCAAAATTGAGCGAGCTGGGAATTCCCAACAGATTCACCAGGTTCTGCAAGACCTGCAACAGCGCGGTGCCGATGACAATCCCGATGATGGTCCCCTCTCCTCCCCGCAGGCTGCACCCACCCAGAACGGCTGCGGCAATGGCATACAGTTCGTAGAAATTGCCGTGCGAGGACGGAGAAATGGAATTGGTATAAAACGCCATCAAGACGCCGGTGATTCCCGCCAGTAATCCGGACAAGACATAGGCGCTGGAAACAATCTTGCGGGTAGTGATGCCGGAATACCGGGCAGCCTCTTCGTTGCGTCCTACAGCAAACAAATACCTGCCGTAGACCGAGCGTTGCAGGACCACCCACATCACAATTCCGATCAATATGAGAAACAGAAATGGAGTAGGGATATGAAACAAGGCTCCTGAAGCCAAATCCCGGAGCCACACGAATCCTTCTCCGCCGCCGAAACCCTGAGTTGCGTCGTTGGCAATAAACCGTGCCAATCCACGATAAAACAGCAGCCCGCACAAGGTCACAATGAATGGCTGGATCTGCAAGCGGGTGACCAGCAAGCCATGGATCCAACCCAGGGCGGCGGCGATCCCGACCACCGCCAGGACGGCCAAGGCTGCGGGCCATTTTTTCTGGGTGAGGAAAATGGAAAGCAAGATGCCCACCAGGGCCATGATGGATCCGACGGAGAGGTCGATCCCGCCGGTGATAATCACCAGCCCGGCGCCGATGCTCAGAATTCCGAACAAACCGACCAGGCGGGAAATATTCTGGAGATTCCCCGCCACCAGAAAACGTGGGTTGATCGCCGCCACAACCACGCAGAGCAGCACCAGCAGGACAAAAATTCCGAGTTCTTTTCGCATGGAGTTTCGATCGCGCAGCCTACCGCAGACTCAATTCACCGCCAACCGCATGATGGCTTCCTCATTCAACTGTTGCCGCTCCAGGATACCGGTGAGTGAGCCTTCATGCATGACCGCCACCCGGTCGCTGATGCCCAGCACCTCTTCCATGTCGCTGCTGATGGCAATGATGGCGACCCCTTCCCGCGCCAGAGCGCGCAGCAATTCGTAGATTTCAGCCTTGGCGCCGACATCGATTCCCCGCGTGGGTTCGTCCAGAATCAGCACCTTGGGGTTCAAAGCCAGCCACTTTGCCAAAATTACTTTCTGCTGGTTCCCGCCGCTGAGATTGCCGACTCGCATATCCACGGAGTGGGTTTTCACATTCAGCTTCTGCACTCCGTCCTCGGCAGCTTTCCGTTCGGCTCGGCGGCTGATAATTCCCCTGGTTGCATATCGACGGAGCGCAGGCAGCGTCATATTTTCGCAGACGCTCATATCAATCACCAGCCCGCAACGGCGGCGATCATCCGGGACAAGATAAATTCCCTGGGCGACAGCATCCCGAGGAGATTGGATCTGGACCGGCTTCTGATCCAGAACCATGGCGCCACCCATCGGCCTCTCAATTCCGCAAATGGCCTGCGCCACTTCCGTACGGCCCGCACCCACCAACCCAGCCAGGCCAAGAATCTCTCCCTGCCCCACGGAAAACGAAATTTCCCGCCCGGGAAATCGCGCCGTCCTTAGACCCTTCACCTCAAAGTATCCTGGGCGCGGAGCCGAATCAGGATGAACGTAGAAATCATCGAGATCGCGCCCAATCATCATCTTCACCATGCGCTCTCGGGTAATTTCCGCCTTGGTTAACGCGCCTGCATTGGCTCCATCCCGCAACACAACCACGCGGTCGGCCACCTCCGAAATCTCGCTGAGCCGATGAGAGACATAAATAATGCTCACGCCCTCCGAACGCAGCTGGCGGACCACTTCCAGCAAGCGCGCAGTCTCAGTAAGGGTGAGACTCGAGGTCGGCTCATCCATAATGAGGATGCGCGCGTGCAACGACAAGGCCTTGGCAATCTCAATCATCTGCTGATGGGCCAGGGACAGGGTCGCCAGATAGGTGCGGCTGGAAATTTGCAAGCCAAGGCGCTGTAAATGCACGTCGGTTTCCCGCTGCATTTTGCCATGGTCGAGCAATCGCAACGGCCCGCCCCATACCGGCTCCCGGCCCAGAAAGACATTTCCGGCAACGTCGAGATTGTCGAGTAGATTCAGTTCCTGGTGGATGAAACCGATGCCCCGGGTGATCGATTCCGAAACAGAATGAAACCTGACGGCTTTCCCATCCAGATTGAGCGCACCTTCATCCTGCTGGTGAACGCCGCCCAGGATCTTCATCAGTGTGGACTTACCCGCCCCGTTTTCTCCAATCAGGGCCACCACTTCGGCGGGAAACACTTCGAAGTCCACCGCCCGCAGGGCGGTGACGCCCTGGAAGCGTTTGGTGATGCTCTTCATTTGGAGCAGCGGAGAAGCCATTCGAGATGGTTAGCTACGCCCCCGAAGCTGATTGATTTTAGCGATGAAATCGTCCACGTTCTTCTGGTCAATGACCAGCGTGGGAATAAATATTTGCTTGCCCGCTGGAATGACCGATCGGTCGCCACCAGCAATCTTGACCAAAAGCTGCACCGCCTGGCGGCCAAATTCAAAAGGTTGTTGCACCACCGTGGCAAAAATCGCGCCGCTCTTTACTCCCGCCAGGGTCTGATCATCTTCATCGAAGCAAATGATTTTGACCTGTCCAACTTTGTTGGCATCCTTGACGGCGTTGAGGATCGCCGGGCCGTTGTAGTTCCACAAGCCAACCAGCGCAGAAATCTGCGGATAGCGTACCAGGGTATCCGCGGCGTTGGCCTTCGCGCGCACCGGATCGGTATCGTCCGTGCGAACGTCAATGATCTGCACCTTCGACCCCGCCAGCGCGTCCTTGATTCCCAGATAGCGCGCCTGCGCATTCTGGGCATCGATTTTGCCCACGAAAATCATGATCTTGCCGCCTTGCGGCAGGGCCTGCTTGATCAGTTCTCCGGCTTGCTGACCGGCTGCGTGGTTGTCGGTCCCGATGTAGGCCAAGCGGTCGCTTTGAGGAGCATCGCTGTCCTGAGTGATGACTACCGCCTGCTTCGCGGCATCGTTGATCATCGAGGTCTGGTTCACCGGGTCCACCGGGCTGATGGCCATCCCGGAGAGGCCCTTGGCCAACAAATCATCCACAATCCGCTTCTGCTCTGCGGCGGTGCCGTCCGCCGTAATGCGGAACTCCACCTTGACGTTGGGTATTTCTGTTTCGGCCTTCTCGCAGCCTTTGCGGGCAATGGTCCAAAAGTCAGCGGCGTTGTTGGTTACAAAAGCCACCTGGACCTGCTTGGGCGCACTGCGATTGCATGACAGAAGACTGAACCCGATCAAGCCGCTCAGGCACAACATCAGACAAGAACGATTGAATGCTTTCAAGGCTGCTCCTCTCATATTTCTTCTAAAATTGTGATTCCATAATGGTGGCAGCAAATACTTTACACCGAAGGCTGTCTGCCAGGTCTTTTTGCTCACTTTGGTGTTCTTTCTTTGATAACTTTGCAGTCAAATCCTTTGATTTACCTCAGTGGATTCAAGATCGGAACCACAAAGAGCGCAAAGAGATTCTCGCAAGCCGCAAAGAAGCCAAAATAACCCGTTGCCCAACTGGCGCAGATATCATATCGCAAACCAGAAAACGTTTTCTGGATTTACTCATAAGCAAGAACCAATCTCTCGCGCTCCTACTTCGATATCACGCCGCCCCGTGAACCTTGGCTAAGCCTTATGAAAACCGGCATTTGGTAGGTTGCTCCACCGAATAGGCCCGGACTCACAACCATTTGTGACCGGCGTCACATTGGGACAAAGCCATCGCGCCCATAATCTTTCTGAGAGCCGGATTCTAGGCCGGACGCTATGACGGCCCTTCAGAAATCCAAGGAGACGGCCATGAAGATACACAGATTGTTGCTGGTAGTCCTGCTGGCCGGACTTGTCCGATTTGCCTCTGGGCAAACCCCAGCCACCAACACTACGGCCCCAAAATACGATCCTGCGACAGAAGTCACCTTGAAAGGCACAATCGCGGATGTCTCGGACCGGAATTGCCCGATAAGCGGCGGAATGGGCTTCCATTTCGTTCTCAAGTTTCAGGATGAAAAAACGATCGAGATCCACGTCGCGTCCAGCAAGTTCATCAAAGAGTATGAGATTGGCCTTAAGAAAGGCGATGCGGTAGAGGTCATCGGATCCAAAGTGAAGTTCGAAGGTGTGGAAACCATCCTGGCCCGGCAAGTAACCCGCGGCGAGGATGTTTTTGTGTTCCGCTTCAAAGACGGCAAGCCCGCCTGGTAAACAGGTCATGGCGCTCAGGGGGCGCGGCTGGCTTCGTGCTCCCCGTTGCTCTCGGAGCAACCCAGGTTACGAAGTCATTGTCCCAGAATCTGCGGGCGCTGGCCCGCAGGCTATCCGCGAACACCATCATCAGTAAACGTCCGCTCCAGCACTGACTTTTATCCGCAATATCCATCGCCGGATCTTCCGGCGAGACAGAAGTGACGACGGGCGATCACTCGGACGCTTTTATCACATTGAACCCCTCGACCTCGATCGCCGGCGATTCACCACGCGTGTCGGCATCTTCCACTTCGGTTTGAATGATCCGCGTTTCCCCCGGCATGAGCGCGACGTAGTTGTCGCTGTAGATCGCCGGGAGGATGCGATCCCCGCTTTTCTCCCGCACCACTTTGACGCGCACCATTAATGCCGGTTGCGTAGACACATTGTTGAGGGTAGTGATCAGCTGCCAACTACTTCCCTGCTTCACCACCTGGGTTTTGCCGGCCACTGTTACTTTGGGCAGGTCGCGGATGGCGCGGTAGTTTCCTTCCTCGGTTCCGCGCAAGTAGAAATTCTTGGAGATGGTGTCCGCGCCGCGTGTCAACTTCAGCCGGATGAAGTGCACCGCGCTCAAGCGCGCCGGATACTCGATCCGGATGGGCAACTTCACACTATCTTCCGTGCTGTCCAGGGTCGCGGATTTCTGCCATTGGACCAAGCCGTCCAGGTTGCGAACTTCAACCTGCGCTGTAAGGCCGGAGACATCGCCCCCACTGTAGTTCACGACCTCCACGTTGTCTGTCGATGGGTTCCATTGAATGTGCAGCGGCTCGGATGCCTTTTTCGCGCCAAAATAGGCCGCCGTGGGCTCGAAATAATAGTCGTATGTCTGCCACACAAATGACGGCCAGGCCGGATGACTCATCCACAGAAGCGCACCCATACGATTCTTGCTCTGGGCTTCAAACATGGCCCGGTAACCGTCGTAGTTTTCAAATTGCGCAAGCTCGACCCAATCGGCAACGTTGTCGGCGGCCCCATAGCTTTTCTCCAGCATTTCGCGGTAGCTATTTCCGTCCTGCGCACCATCGAGGGTGAAATCGTGTATTCCCCATACGTCACTCTGCGGCCACATGACGGATTCGGGCATCATCTGTTTCAGGCTGTCCAGGGTGGCGATGTTGGGCATGCCGAGTTCGCTGTGCAGTTTTTCTGTAGCGCGGTTCTCGAAATAATATCGCTGCGGCCAGGCTTGATAGGGACCGCCACCGCTCACCACGTCCTCCGCCGAGTTAGGAATATAGTGCAGCCCGGGATGCTCGCTGGAGATTAACTTCAGCAAGCCATCGTTGAGCGGCTTCGGGGGATAGCCTTCATTGCGTCCGCAGTAGAGTCCCACGGACGGATGGTTGCGAATGCGCTCCACCAGATCGGTCGCATTCTGCATGAACATGACATTGTCATCCGGGTCTGGGCCGTCCCAGGGATTCGCCAGCCAGAAATCCTGCCAGATCACGAGGCCATACTTGTCGGCGGCTTCGTACAATGCATCTTCACCATTTTGGCCAACCCAGTTGCGAAGCATGGTGAAGTTCATCTCCCGGTGGTAGCGCATGGCAATGTCGTACTCGCGCGAGCGGTAGCGCAACATGGACTCGGGGAATCCCCAATTGCCGCCACGGGCAATGAAGCGGCGCCCATTGATCCAGATCCTTAGCGCCCCGCCTTCTTCGCCATAGGAAAATTCGCGTATGCCGGTTTGGAATGATTTGGTGTCGGAAATGACGCCGGGCGCGGTTTCGAATGACAGACTCACCTTATACAGATTCTGTTCCCCATAGCCGGCTGGCCACCACAGTTTCGGGTTTTGCAGATGCAGGGAGCTGAAAGCGCTGCGATCAAATCGAACCAGCGTGGTTGAAGCGGCAGGAATTGTTACCCGCCTGGAAAATTGAATTTTGCCGAAGCTGCCACGGAGCGTCCCTATGATGGCTTTTTGGTCATGATTGTGGAGAGTCGCTTCCACAGTCACATCGGCGCTGGAGGCGTCCGGCAGCGGCAGAATGCTATAGGCCAAAGGCCTTTCAATGGTGACGGCTCCGCTGCGCGTGAGGTAGACGCTGTTCCAGATGCCGGTATTGCGTCCGCGGATTGTCGGAATCCAATCCCACCCAATCGAGGAATGGTATGTCGGATTGTCCGCGCCCAATATTCCTCCGTTGTTATCCGTTTTATGTAGGGTCTTCTCCTTGACGCTTCCGGGCGACGGATTCTTGTGAATAAGGACCGCGAGAGCGTTCTTAACTCCTCCGCGCACCAGCCGGGTGACATCGAATTGCGCCCGACCGAAGGCGCCATCGATGTGTCCTAACTTTTCTCCGTTGAAGAAAATATCCGCTTTCCAGTTAATGCCATCGAAATTCAGCCATACGCGATGACCGGGCGGCGGGGATGCGATTACAAACTGATTGCGATACCAGAAATCGGCGTAGAAAAAAGAATCGGAGATGGCGAGCTGATTGTCGCCATAGTTCGGGTCAGCAATGGCGCCATCATCGAAGAAACTTGTGAGGACCGTTCCCGGAACCGTGGCGGGAAGCCAATCCTGATCATTAAAACCGGGCTGGGAAAGCGCCGTTCCATCCGCCGAGACAAGAGAATCGCGCTGCAAGCGCCATGCGCCACCCGCGAGTTCGAGGCGTCCGTCGAGTTGAATCGCGGGCGCTGCTTTCGGCTTGGGAACTGGGCCGCCGCGGCCATAAACCTCGAACTCGCTGAGGATGTAGCCCTCGGCCGATTGTGCGCGCATCAACTGTAATCGCGCGTAGCGTCCGTGAGCTGGCGCTGACAAGCGCAAATCATCAATATCGCCATGAGAAACTGGAAGCGTCTGAACAGTGGTCCAGTTCTTGGCGTCGTCCGACACCTGAAGCGACCCTTCGGCGGGGCGACGAATCCATGCAAACACGACGTGGTCGAAAGTACAGGGTGCGCCTAAATCCACATAGATCCATTCCTCGCCGTTGCCTGCGCTTTTCCACGCGCTGGTGAAATCAAACGGTCCGCTGACCTGGACCCGCTGTCCTTTGCTAAAAAAGGACATATCTCCGAATCCCCAATTGCCTACGCCTGGGGCATCAAACTGGATGCGGTAGAAACGGCTGTGCACCGTCGCCGTAAGCGGCACCACCATTTTTGCGAAATACGGTCGGGATGGGTCGCTGGGGCCCAGTATCGCGGAGTTGGTGACGCGGCCGCGCTCCGTCCAGGTTTGCCCATCGTCGGAGCTCAGCACTACCGAAGTCCATGGCTGCGGTTGCAGGTTATCCGAATGTGGGCGCACCGCCACTTCCACTTGATCTACTTCGGGTACCGGACCGCCGCCTTTGAGCTCGACCTGGACCCACCCTCCGGTTGGAGGAATGTCCACTTTGGTGACGGGATTACTATCCACCAGATGTTCACGCTCAAAGCGGGGCAATACCCCATCGTTGCTGGTAGAACTCACGATCCATCGCGGAAGTTTTGTGTCGCGAATGCCGTCGGTGACCAATTGCGCGGTGAGATTGTAGTCGTAGGCGCTCGACTGAAAGGCTGGCCGATGTAGGGCAAGATTGCGATAGGTGGTTGAATCAATCACCATGGTCGCGCCATGGTATTCCCTGGGATCGCCGGGATAGACGCCGACCCCGCGAGTAAAGGATTGGGCAGAAACTACTGAAGCAAACGCAAGAAGAAAGACGATGACGAGGATCGGCCGTTTCAAGTGTCCTCCGAGCGAAGGCATCTTACCACTCAAGGAAAGGGCAGGTGGGCGCTATGGCAGCAACAACAATTTGCCGGTCGTTTTGCGTCCTTCCAGGTCACGATGCGCTTGCTGGGCTTGAGCCATGGGATAAGTATGCTCGACGCGGAGCTTGAGTTTTCCAGCAGCGATCATGCTGAATACCGCATCAGCTCGATACTCAAGCTCCTCGCGTGTGGCAACGTAATCGGCGATTATAGGCCGGGTGAGGAACAGCGATCCCTTGGCGGAAAGAATAGCCGGGTCGAAGGGCGGCACAGCGCCTCCGGAGCCTCCATACAACACCATCATGCCCCGCGGCTTGAGAACACTGAGACTCTTGTCGAAGGTGGTTTTCCCCACCGAATCGTAAACCACATGAACGCCTTTGCCGTCGGTCAGCCGCTTGGTTTCCGATTCAAAATCGGACTGGGTGTAGAGGATGACGTCATCCGCCCCCGCCCCGCGCGTCAACTTGGCCTTCTCTTCAGTCGACACCGTACCAATAACCCGCGCCCCGAGATTGTGGCACATCTGCACCAGTAACAAACCCACTCCGCCGGCTGCGGCGTGTACCAGAACGGTTTCACCAGCCTTTACGGGATAAGTGGTATAGCAGAGATAGTGCGCCGTCATCCCCTGTAACATGGCGGCCGCTGCTTGCTGATCGCTGACCCCTTGCGGAATTCTGACCAGCTTGTCAGCAGGAATGGCAGCCTGCTCCGCGTAACTACCCTGGGCAAAGGGCCACGCTACCCGGTCACCGGGTTTTACCGACTTCACCTCGGAGCCGACCGCCGTAACTGTTCCTGCGCCTTCCATTCCTGCGATGAAAGGCAGGGGGAGTTTGTAGCGTCCTTCACGGTGATAGATGTCGATAAAATTAACTCCCGCCACCGAGACCTTCAGGACGGCTTCATTGGGCTTGGGTTGAGGTCCAGGCAAATCCACGAGTTCGAGGACTTCAGGACCGCCGGGAGCTTTGACCTGGATGGCTTTCATGGCTTGGTTGGATCGCCTCCACAAACTGAAGATCCAATAGTCTATCGACGCACCAAGGGCGGCGTCTAGCCTCCCCTCGCGGTTGCTCAATTCCCCGGTCCTCTATAAAATCAATCGTTTGCTGCCCGCATCCTAAGCTGCAAGCGAGTCCTGCCGATACTGAATCAGGAAGATCGAACCATAAATCGTTTATGAAAATTCATGAGTACCAGGCCAAAGCAATCCTGAAGAAATACGGAGTTGCTGTGCCTCGCGGCGAGATGGCTGAGAGCCGCGAAGAAGCCGAGGCGGCCGCGCGAAATCTATTCAGCAGCGGCTGTACCGGAGTGGTGGTGAAGGCGCAGATCCACGCCGGAGGCCGCGGCAAGGGCGGCGGCGTCAAGATCGCCAAGTCGGTGGATGAAGCCGGCGAGATCGCCGCCCGGATGCTGGGCATGAAGTTGGTGACTCACCAGACCGGCCCCGAGGGCAAGGTTGTGGGTCGCCTGCTTATCGAAGAGACGCTTCCGATCGAGAAAGAATTGTATCTGGGAATCTTGGTGGACCGCGGCGAAGGGAAACCTGTATTTATGGCGTCAGTGGCCGGCGGGATGGACATCGAGCAGGTCGCCGCAGAAAATCCTGACGCCATTCTGAAGCAGCACATCGATCCCGGAATGGGGCTTGAGCCGTTCCAGGCGCGCAAGATCGCCTTCGCGCTCGGGCTTAAGAGTGCGCAGATCAATCCGGGAGTCCAGTTTCTCACCGGCTTATATAAAGCGTTTCTGGACACCGACGCTTCCCTGTTGGAAATCAATCCGTTCATCACCTGTAGCGACGGACGCCTGTTTGCGCTCGATGCCAAAATCAACTTTGATGACAACTCCCTGTCTCGCCATTCCGATCTGCGCGAACTGCGCGACATCAGCGAAGAAGATCCACTGGAGGTGGAGGCTTCAAAATACAGCCTGAACTACATCAAGCTGGACGGAAACGTCGGCTGCATGGTGAATGGGGCGGGCCTGGCGATGGCGACCATGGATATCATCAAATACGCAGGGGGAATGCCCGCGAACTTCTTGGATGTCGGCGGAGGGGCCAATGCCGAGCAGGTGACCCATGCATTCGAAATCCTATTGAGTGATAAAAATGTAAGAGCTGTGTTGATCAATATTTTCGGCGGGATTTTGCGCGTGGATACCCTGGCCAAAGGCGTGGTGGAAGCCGCGCAGAAGACCCACATTCAGCTGCCGATTGTGCTTCGGTTGGAAGGGACCAACGTCGAGCAAGGGCGGGAGATTCTGAAGCAATCGGGCCTGAATTTTATCGTCGCCGAAACCATGAAGGACGCGGCAGAAAAAGTCGTAGCGGCAGCGAAATAGCAGGGTTTTTTGTTATGTGGAGGCGGACAACTCGCCCGCGACGCAAGATTTGGATCAGCCTTGCCGGCGGAAGAAGAATCTGCCGGCTTGAGCCCTGAGATGCGAAATCCCGGAAAGATCGAAACTGAATGAGCATTCTGGTCAATAAATCAACGCGAGTAGTGGTTCAGGGCCTGACCGGCCGCGAGGGCACATTTCATGCCAAGGCGTGCGCCGAGTACGGAACCAAAATTGTTGGAGGCGTCACTCCCGGCAAAGGCGGCACCACCCACGAAGGCTGGCCCATCTTTAACAGCGTGCAGGAAGCGGTGGACAAAACTGGCGCCGACGCCTCGGTAATTTTTGTGCCTCCGCCTTTTGCCGCCGATGCCATCATGGAAGCCGCCGACGCGGAAATCGAATTGATTGTCTGCATCACCGAAGGCATTCCCGCACTCGATATGGTCCGCGCCTGGGATTTCCTCCAGGACCGCCGCGCCCGCCTGATCGGCCCAAATTGCCCCGGTATCATTTCTCCCGGACACTGCAAGATCGGTATCATGCCGGCGCGCATTCACAAGGAAGGCGCGGTCGGCATCGTCTCGCGCTCGGGCACGTTGACCTACGAAGCTGTGCATCAGCTCACCACCCGAGGAATCGGCCAATCGACGGCCATCGGAATCGGGGGTGATCCCATCATCGGAACGAATTTTGTGGACGCACTCGAGCTGTTCAACAAGGATCCGCAAACTGAAGCCGTCATCATGATCGGCGAAATCGGCGGCAATGCGGAGGAAACGGCTGCCGAGTATGTTAAGAACCACATGCGCAAGCCGGTGGTCGGCTTCATCGCCGGACAAACCGCGCCACCCGGACGCCGCATGGGACATGCGGGAGCCATCATCTCCGGCGGCAAGGGCACCGCGGACGAAAAAATCAAGGCCATGGAAGCAGCCGGAATCCGTGTGGCCAAATCTCCAGCGGCGATTGGAGAAACTTTGGCGGCAGCCTTAGGGGCAAAAGTCTAGCCATCAGGATTTAGGAGGGCATGGCTTCAGGCTTTAAGCCGCCGGGCGAAACTCAGGTGAATTTTCAGTTGTCCGATCGCAGTTCTCAGTTCCCAGCGCAAACAAAGGACTAAATATCATATGACCCTGCAACGCACACTCACCATCATCAAGCCGGATGCGGTAAAGAAAAAAGGCATCGGCGATATCATCGAACAGTTCGAGAAAAATGGTTTCCACATTCTCTGCATGAAGATGCTGGAGATTTCCAAGCATCAGGCAGAGCAGTTTTACGCCGTCCATGCCAGCCGGCCGTTCTTTAACTCGCTCACGAATTTCATGTGCAGCGGTCCGATCGTGGCCCTGGCCCTGGAAAAAGAAAATGCGATTGCCGATCTCCGCAAGCTGATGGGGGCTACCAACCCAGCCAATGCGGAAGAGGGCACGATCCGCAAGAAGTGGGCCAGCAGCATCGAGCACAATGCCATTCACGGATCCGACGCCGAGGATACCGCCCGCTTTGAGTTGAGCTTTTTCTTCGCGGGATACGAGTTGGCTCAATAAGCGTGTGGGGACCGGGCTTGCCCCGTCCGGCCTGATCATTCGATGGGCGAGTAGAGATTCCCCTCAACCCGCTCGCCCAACTTCGGCAGGTCCTTCCTGGCATATTGCAGAAAGTGAGCAGACGCCCGGTGGGCTTCGAGGGCCGCATCGTCGTTGTATTGTTCGTAAACGAAAAAGCGGCGGGAATCAGTCTTGTGCTGGTGCACCAGATACATGAGGCAGCCAGGTTCCTTGCGGGATTCCTCGGTTAGTTTCGAAAACACGGACGCCACTTCCTTCTCGCGTCCTATCTTCGCCATCCAGGTTACGGCCAGAACTACCATCACGTACTCCGTTTACTTTTTTCCGGTTAAAGAAGTCAAGGCCAGGGAAAATTCGTCCAGCAGCATCGTTTGCTCCCGGTCTGGCCCGGTCGAGACCATGCCAATCTTCGCCCCAGTCTGTTTCTCGAGGAATGCCAGATAGTTTCTCGCCGCCTGGGGCAGTTTGTCCATGCGGGTAATGCCTTCGGTCGAAGTTCGCCATCCCGGCAGCTTCTCGTACACGCACTCGATGTTCTCGAAGCCGCAACCCTGGGCTGGAATTTCATCCGTCGCTTTGCCGTCGATCTTGTAACCCACGCACACGGGGATTTCTGCCAGTTCATCCAGCACATCCAGTTTGGTGACGACCAGCCACTCGATGCCGTTAATCATGGCGGAATACCGCAAAAGCGGTAAATCTACCCAGCCACAGCGCCGCGGGCGCCCCGTCACCGCGCCGAACTCGTTTCCTTTTTTGCGGATCTGCTCGCCGATGGCGTCATGCAATTCGGACGGAAAGGGCCCCTCGCCGACACGCGTGCAGTAAGCCTTGGAGATGCCGATCACGGTATCGATTGCAGTCGGGGCAACTCCGCTGCCGATTACCGCTCCGCCCGAAGTCGCGCTGGAAGAGGTTACAAACGGATAGGTCCCGTGGTCGATGTCGAGCATCGTTCCCTGGGCGCCCTCGAATACCACCGATTCTCCGTCGCGTAGAGCGCGATTGATCAGTACAGCGGAATCGCACACGAAGGGCGCAATCTTCTCCGCGATAGCGGCATATTCGTTATACATGCCGTCGGCATCGAGCGGTTCCGAGTTGAACAGGGCGTGCGCGATCATGTTCTTCTCGCGGCAGGCATTATGAATGTGCGACCGCAGCAGGCTCGAATTCAGCAGATCAGCCACACGCAGGCCGCGGCGGGCCATCTTGTCCTCGTAGGCCGGTCCAATGCCGCGCGAGGTGGTTCCGATCTTGACCCGCCCCGGCGCAGTCTCCGCCGCCAGTTCGATCATGCGGTGGTACGGCAGAATCACATGCGCGCGATTGCTGATGAACAGGCTGCCATCGACTTTCACGCCGGCCTCGCGCAGCTTGCCGACCTCCTTGAGGAACGCCATCGGGTCCAGCACTACGCCGTTGCCGATGACACTCTTGCATCCTGCGCGCAGCACGCCGCAGGGAATCAACTGCAAAACGAACTTTTGCCCTCCGATGATGACCGTATGCCCGGCATTGTGCCCGCCGGCATAGCGCACCACGACGCGGAAATTTTCCGAGAGCACGTCGACGATCTTGCCCTTGCCCTCATCGCCCCATTGGGCGCCCACGATGACCGCTGTCTTACCTCTGCTCAAAACACACTCCCCAAGAACGGGCCCAGGCCCGCACCTACCGAATTTCACACACGCTTGACTACACGAACCAACCCGAATGAATTACAGGGATAAATAACCAGAAGAGATTACCAGTCATGATAACCCGGAGAGATCACGACGGGCAATCGATTCATTGAATCGAAGCAATCACATTCCCGGAGCGCCTGAGGCTCGCGGTCCAACGGGTTAGACTGAGTAGATGCCTGAACTACCTGAGGTCGAAACCATAGCTCGAGGCTTGGACCGCCGGGTACGAGGGGACGTGATCGAATCGGTCTGGCTGGGGTCGAAACCTGAGCCGTTGAAGTCTCCCGCGAAAGAGATGGCCGCAACCTTAGAGTCAAAGCGGATTTTAGGCGTGCGAAGGATAGGAAAGCACATCGTGTTTGATTTGGCAGGAACAGATGAACCAAGGGGCGGCAGGCCATCCTTCGGGTCTGCTCAGGCCAGGCGCGCCCGCGCTGCAAATAAGAGAATCGAACCAGCCGATTTCAAGCAGGACCATGCGCAGTGGATCGTCCATCTCGGCATGACCGGGCGAATGCTGGTGACAGCTCCCGATGAGGAAATCCCCAAGCATACCCACGCCATCGCCAGACTGGCGTCTGGGAAAGAGCTAAGGTTCGTAGACCCGCGCCGGTTCGGCCGATTGAGTGTCACCCGCGGCTTCACCGCCGCCGGTGCAGAACCGTTGGAAGTGGAATTAGAGAAATTCGTGAAGCTTTTTCATGGACGCAAGACACCGATTAAAAGCGCCCTCTTGAATCAAAACCTACTGAGCGGCGTAGGCAATATCTATGCCGATGAGGCTCTATTCCGTTCCGGGATACGGCCGAGGCAGCGCGCATCGTCACTCAGCAAGAGAGATTTGCGCCGGCTGTACCTGGCATTGCAGGAAGTCCTGAAAGAAGCGATCGCGCTGGGAGGCTCGTCGATTTCCGACTATGTGGACTCGGACGGCGAAGAAGGCTTTTTCCAGCTTCAACACCGCGTCTACGGACGTGAGGGCGAACCGTGCCTGGTGTGCAAAGCGCCAATTAGACGAATAGTGATCGGGGGCCGCAGCTCGCACTATTGTCCAAAGTGTCAGAAGTAGGCAGAGGCACAAACCCAAAAGACGATTCCGGCCCGTCCGGACTTGGCACACCCCGTCCTACGACACGCCCAGTACAATGCTAACCTTGGATTCCTTATGATTCTCGACGCCCTCCATCGCATCGCCACGCATGGCCAATCGCTTTCACGCGAACAGTCGCGGACGGTCATGGCCGAAGTCCTGGCCGGCCAATGCACCGACTCGCAAATTGCCGCGTTGCTGGTGGCGCTGCGCATGAAGGGAGAGACGGTCGAGGAAATTGTGGGATTTGCCGAAGCGATTCGAGCTGCCGCGACGCCACTCAATCTGGAACGCAACTCCACAGTGGACGTAAGTGACACCGAGCGCGACGCCTTGGTTGATACTTGCGGCACGGGCGGCGACACCAGCGGCACCTTCAACATTTCGACTGCCACAGCTTTTGTGGTCGCTGGCGCCGGCGTGCGCGTGGCCAAGCATGGCAATCGCAGCATCAGTTCAAAGTGCGGCTCGGCGGACGTCATGGAAGCGTTGGGAGTTAACATCAACTTACCTCCAGAGCGTCTTGCTGCATGCCTGGAAGAAGTAGGGATTGCCTTTCTGTTTGCTCCCGCCATGCACTCGGCGATGAAGTTCGTCCAGGCTGCCCGCCGCGAATTGAAGTTGCGCACCGTGTTCAACCTGCTTGGCCCGCTCACCAATCCTGCTCATGCGTCCGCCCAGGTGGTTGGGGTGTACTCGATGGAACTGGTGGAAAAAGTTGCGGAGGCGCTCAGCATGCTGGGAGTCCGCCGCGCATTAGTGGTTCACGGGTTGGACGGCTTGGATGAAATCACTATCACTGGTCCGACACGGATCGCCGAAGTCAGCAACAGCGAGGTGCGTACCTACGAAGTGACGCCAGAGGAATTTGGTATGCAACGCGCCACGCTCGAAGATATTTCCGGCGGCGGCGCGGCAGACAATGCCGTCATCATTCGTGACATCCTTGGTGGGAAAAAGTCTGCACGGCGGGATGTGGTGTTGCTGAATGCTGGAGCGGCGCTAATCGCGGCCGGTAAGGCTGCTCACTTCGCTGATGCGCTACCGATTGCCGTATGGTCGATTGATTCCGGAGCCGGGAAGAAGAAACTTGACGACCTCGTACATTTCACCTCAAAACTTTAAGTAAAAACATCTCCGAATCAGTTTGTCATTCCGACGATGAGCGCAGCGAAGAGGAGGAATCTGCTATTGGCCAACAGCTTTGCGGCGCTGGCCAGGAAAGCAGATTCCTCGCACAAAGACCGTACTTCGGAATCACAACGCATAGGGATTTATACAACTCGCGCCACTACCGATTCTCAGTTAGTGTACTTCCACCTTCTGCATCCACTGCGCGACTTGCACGTTCCAGCCCAGCTCGTTGCCCATGACGTCACGCAATTGCGATGACGCCGCTGGCTCGCCATGGACCAAATAAGTCGTGCCCGGCTGGTTCCGGAACGTGCGCAGCCATTGCAGCAACTCGGGTGGATCGGCGTGGTCGCTGAACTGTTCGAAGGCCACGATCTGGGCGCGGATGGGGACAATCTCTCCGTAGATCTTCACTTCCGAGGCGCCGCTCTTGATGGTGGCGCCGCGGGTTCCGGGCGCCTGGAATCCAATGAACATCACCGTATTCCTGGGATCAGGAAGTCTCTGCGCCAGATGATGCTGTATACGCCCACCCGTCACCATGCCGCTCGAAGAAACAATGATCGACGGGAATTTCGAATCGTTGATTTTCTTTGACTCTTGCGAGGTGGAAGCAAAAGTAAATCCGTCCCAGCGCGAGGTGGAAGCAAAAGTAAATCCGTCCCAGCGCAAGGGAGAGCCATATTGATTGACCAGTCGTTTGGCTTCATCGCTGTACTCCTCTGTATGTTTCAGGTAGATCTCCACCGCTTTGATCGCCATGGGGCTGTCGGCGTAAACCGGCACGCGCGGGATTTGACCTGATTCCATCAACTCCTTGATCATGAACAGAAATTTCTGCGTGCGCTCTACCGCAAACGCCGGGACCACAATACTTCCGCCGCGCTCAACCGTTTTGCGAATTGCCGCAGCCAGCGCGGGACGGGGATCTTCCACCGGGTGCTCACGATTTCCGTAAGTCGATTCCATCACCAGGAGGTCGGCGCTCTCTCCTTCCTGCGGGCCGGAATGCACGACTTTGCCGGGAGCAATGTGCTTATCGCGGACACGGCCAATATCGCCGGTAAACAACAAGCGGCGCGTCTGTCCATTCGTTTGCAGAGTGATCTCCGCCATGGACGAGCCAAGAATGTGCGCCGCGGTGACAAAGCGGAAAGAAACCTCAGGCGAAAGTTGGATGGTTTCGCCAGTCTCCGAAGGCTTGAAATATTGCTGACAGGCCTCGGCCTCTTCAAGCGTGTAAAGGGGCAAGGCCGGCGTGTGCTTGGACTTCTTGGTCTTGTTGTAAAACTCGGCGTCTTCTTCTTGGAGATGGCCGGAATCGGGAAGAATAATTCCGCACAAATCAATTGTCGCCGGCGTGGCGTAGATGGGACCGTTGAAACCTTCCTTCACCAGGCGGGGAATCCAGCCGCAGTGATCGAGGTGAGCGTGGGTCAGGATCACCGCGTCGATGGTGTGCGCGGGAATAGGAGTCGCCTGCCAGTTGCGCTCGCGCCATTCCTTTGGGCCTTGAAACATGCCGCAATCGACCAGGACTTGGAACCCTCCCTTGCCTGCGGAATCGCTGCTCGTATTGATCAGATGTTTGGAGCCGGTGACGGTTCCGGCGGCCCCGAGAAATTGAATGTAGGCCAAAGTCTCCTCCGAAAGGCAACAGAAAACTTACCACAGAGACGAGGAGCCACAGAGAAGGACAATTCGCAAGACCCGAAACACCAACCGCCTGGCGAATGCAGAAAATGAAATCCTTGTTCAGTTACTGCTCCGTGTCTTAGTGTCTCGGTGGTGAACTTCTAACGATTGTCCACCGCGCTAAGCCCGCGTGCTTCCATGGCATGCGCAGTCTGGAGTCGGCGATTTGGAGCAGCATCCTCCATGCCATGGGCTGTGGTCTCCCACCCTCTGAAAATGCAGACAGCGGGGTAGCAGTTTTCTTAATTTCAACAGAACCAACTTCACGATCAAAGAATTAAGGATGGGCCAGCCCTGACGCGGTCCGATTTCACGCTGCGTCGGCGTTTCGCGGCTGTGCGCCCGGCTGAATGCTTGCCAATCCGAAGAGTCGCGCACCTAGCTGTCGACGACGATCACGATCGCGCGTGACGCGCGGCAAGGTGAACTCACGACGAGGATTGCCCACGAAGCTGCCGAAGAGCTTGCCGGAAACCTCTGACAGTTCGGGCGCGGTGGCGGCCCAGGTCGCTACCGTTGCGCCCTGGGAAGGGCTTCGCAGGAGCGGCCGTGCAAGGGGCAGAAGGGCTCGCAAATATCCTGGAAATGCCACCCAGAATGGCGGTCTTTACGAGGCCGGGAAAGACACAGTTCACGGAGATTTCCATATCCCGCCAGAGCTCGGAGAGTTCCAAAGCAATCATCACGTCGGCATTTTTTGTCTGATTGTAGGCAAGCCAGCCGTCATAGCGGCGCTTGCCCATAAGACTGTCGATATCGAAGGAAGCGCGACCCCCTTCCATAAAAGAAAATGACACGCGATGGCGCGTTCCGGCGAAGTGAGTCTGACAGCAAATAGTTGAGAAGAAACGGAGCCACGACGTTGGTGGCGAATGTTTCTTCGAAACCCTCATTTGTGACTTGCCGTTTCGGAAGGATTACCGCCGCGCAGTGCACCAGCACATTCACGCCCGGCCATCGGTGATGGAGTTCGTCCGCGAGACGATGTACCTCAGCCATTCTGGAGAGGTCGGCGGGAAGCGGGATGACCTGTGCACCGGCTGCGCCGCATATTCCGCGGCGGCCGCTAGTCGCGGCGTATTTCGTGCAATCATCACAACGTTACGGCCCTGAGTGGCCAGTTGGCGCGCGACTTCGCGGCCAATGCCCTGGGACGCTCCTGTTACGACAGCAAATGTTGCCTATTCATTCCCCGGTTTCCTGACTGGCTCCTCAAGCCGCCATTTTTTGTGTTGTTGCGAGCTCGCGGATGTACTGTGGCAACGTGCGCGGCTCGCGTCCCAGAATCGAACGCAATACCAGGCCGTTACCTCCGGCAAGTCCAATCCGGTCGTAGTGTTCAAACATGGCCTTGATGCCTTGACGCATTGGGCCTTCTGGGATTTGCGCTGCCTGCACCCATTTTTCAAAAGACACTTCTGTGGCCTCAACCTTTCTGCCCAATACCTCGCTGATGAGGTGCGCGATTTCGGCCCGACTGGACAAGCCGTGAGACGACAACTCGAACGTGCCGTAGTCCAGACTGTCACCCGTCAAGCCGAGAGCAGCAGCTTCGGCAACATCCCGGTAGTCCACATAACACGTCTTGGACTGTTTTGAATAGGGCAGGGCAAACTGCCCAGTCGTCAGTATTACGTTCCAAGCGTTACCGAGATTTTGCATAAACATTGCGGGTTGCAGAATTACGAAATTCAGACCGGAGTCGTAGATGGCTTCCTCGACCGGCTGCTTTGCGGCATGACCGATCATCTTTGAAAGCGAGGGATGTATCACACCGGAAAAGACGAATTTCTTGACGCCGGATGATCTTGCTACCTCGACCATTGCGGTGCCCAAACGGGCTTCGTTGGGAGCAAATGCGGGATTGAGATGGAAAACACCCTCCACCCCTTTTGCTGCGCTACGGAGGCTGCTTGGATCTTCCAGATCTCCTACCACGACCTCATCCACTCCATACTCGCGGGCCTTGGCCTCGCGATCTTTGCCTCGGATCAAGGCACGCACCCTGGCGCCACGTTTCTTTAATTCCGGTACGACCAAATGAGCAAATTTTCCAGTCGCGCCTACCACTAAAACCAACATTCCCGCTTCTCCTTCCCATACGAGTTCCTGTTGTTACAAGTCCTTATCTTGAGCAGCAAATCTCTTGATCCACCTTTGATGTCTTGAGTGCGTCGCCGGTTTGGTTGATGGATCTACAGAATTAACTGCAGCCGCATCGAATGTTCGACAGTCCGACTGCACTGAATGGGGTATGCCCGAAATTGATCTCAAGGCGAGAAAGCGCCAATGCACGCCTTTCGCCGAATTTTTGCGAAAGGTGGGATTCCGCAGCCCTCAACCGCAGCGCCTTTGGTTTTGTGGTGTTAGCCATCACAGACACTTTTTCTCGTCCGGCACATTTTCTCGTCCGGCACAGCAGGTCTCTCCACTGCGCATGAATGATCCGCTTCGCGGATCATTAAGCCCCGGTCGAGATGATAGTAAGTCAAAATCTCAAGAGGTTGAGAGATGCAGTCAGGCTGATCAGCGCGGGCACCCAAAACTGCTTCGTGCGGTCGTTCATCAAGGCTCCTTGCGTTTGGCATCTTCGATATGCTTCGCCACGGTGGGCCAGTTGGAATCCTGGCTCAGTACAGCCTGCAAAGCGTGCACTTCAGACTCTCCAGCGGCGAGTCGTTCGTAACAGAGATCCTCGAGGTGCGCCGCCAACTCGTGAACGACCCCATCTTGCGCTGTTGGCGGAAGCTGCAACTGGGTGCGTTCTTGGCTCCCCTATTAATGCTATAAAACCTGAAACCGACAGCTAATTCTCAGCTTTGGACAAGGGCAAAGTGCCGGCCCACAAAGCTACAGCCGGAACCACCACCCACAACA
>Ga0137366_10000947_pt1 | contig 20604 bp, 13 predicted proteins | sample SagtaG_8_FD_104938 | JGI IMG/M metagenome (GOLD analysis project Ga0137366, IMG submission 104938) | Vadose zone soil microbial communities from Sagehorn Ranch, Mendocino, California, USA - Sage1_L_60_16 metaG | ecosystem: Environmental > Terrestrial > Soil > Vadose zone | place: USA...
CTTGTGCTGCTCGGTTGGACGGTAAAGGATGAGTGCGTTCGCATCAACATGGTCGAGCGGGGGCGCATGATCATGCCGCTCGTCGCCGATGGGTTCGGGGCGGCGGTGCTCAATGTGCTGCAGGCGGAGCGCATCCATGAGCTTGAGACGATCTCCGATCGCCGGGCGCTACGCGAGATGGAGTTGCTCAAAGCCGAACTCCTGGCGACCGTGAGCCACGAATTGCGCAGTCCACTCGCCTCCATTAAGGGCTACGCCGCTACATTGTTGCGCCACGAGCGGCGCATCTCGCGCGAGGAGCGCCACGAGTTCCTCCTGGCGATCAACGAGGCTAGCGATCGCCTGGAGGTGGTGATTGACCGCCTGCTGGAGGTCTCCCAGTTGGAGACCGGCACGATTATGGTGGATCGTGCCTCCGTGAACCTGACCCACCTGGCGCACGAGGCGATTATCGCCCTGGAAGAACGCCTGGTCAATGGGCAAGACGATAAGCTCAATGCTATCACCAGCGAAAATAGACGCTTCACCTTCACTATTCGCGTCGAGGACGCCCATGGCCGCCAGATGCATGACGAGCCAATCATACAGGCGGATCGGCTACGTTTGCGCGAGGTGCTTGACAACCTCCTGGAAAATGCTATTAACTATTCTCCAGAAGGTGGAGCGATCGAGGTGCTGATACGACCAATCCTGCCTCAACGTCATAAAGAGCGCGAAAAGGCGAACGGCCAGGAGGGTAAAGCAAAGAAGGCTGCCAGCACGCGCCCTTCATTGGGCTGGGATCAACATATGATGGAGATCAGTGTGCGCGATGAGGGCATCGGTATCCTGCCTGGACAGTTGAAGTCCATTTTTGATCGCTTCCATCGCGTAGATACTCGTCTTACACGTGAAGTCAATGGCCTTGGCCTGGGATTGGCAATCTGCAAACACATCGTTGAGTTACATGATGGTATGATATGGGTGGAGAGCGAGTTTGGCAAAGGAAGTACGTTTCACGTATGGCTGCCGATGGATAGCGATAACGAGTAGTAGCCAGTTCAAGCATTCGAAGGATTGTTTACCATGCCTGCGAAGAAAACCACTATACTAACGGCGGATGATGACCCTCAGCTTCTCCGCCTCGTCGCGCGTAATCTCCAGCTCGAGGGCTACGATGTGATCACTGCTAGCGATGGCAAACAGGCCCTCGAACAGATTGAGACGCGCATTCCCGATCTTGTCCTGCTCGATGTCATGATGCCGAAGATGGATGGCTTCGCCGTCTGTCATCGTGTGCGCGAGTTCTCTGCGGTCCCGATCATCATCATTACCGCGCGTGGACAGGACCAGGATAAGGTGAGGGGTCTCGATCTGGGCGCCGATGACTATCTCACCAAGCCCTTTAGCGTGGATGAACTGCTCGCTCGCGTACGTGCGGTTCTCCGCCGGGCACAGTTTACGACGAACGAACAGGCGCACTCCCTGCGCACGACGGCGACGATCGGCGACCTGGCGATCGACTTCGCTCAGCACCTGGTGATGATGGGCGGCAAAGAGGTGGTGCTGACGCCAACGGAGTATCGCATCATCTCCTATCTCGCCCAGAACGTTGGCCGCGTTGTGACTCAGGATCTGCTCCTGGAGCACGTCTGGGGCTCCGAATATGTTGGCGAGGGCCATATGCTCCAGGTGAACATCAATCGCCTGCGCCGCAAGATTGAGCCCGATCATGCCCATCCGCGCTATATTCTGACAAAAGTGGGCATCGGCTATCTCCTTGCCTCCCAACCCGATGTGCCTGCCACAAGGTAACAATGATCCACAAAAAAGCAGGGCAACTATCGCCCTGCTTTTTTCTAGCTACCCGCCAACATTTTTCTCTCGCTTTTTTGTAACCCACTAATATTGTGATGAGCCTGTACGTAGCCTGCCTGTGTTGTGATATACCAGTGATGTAGATCAGGAGCCGTGTGATACTGCTGTGATTGCTTCGCCCTATGCTTTGACAAGAGAAAATGAACCAGGTGTTCCTCTATTTTTTCGGGGGGAGCGCAATAGTAATAGTATGGAGAATGACTCATGGCGATTCAAGAGCGTGATACGCAAAATACTGCTAGTACCACTCGAACTCCTCCTGATTCTACTGCAAACAAGGAACAGAGTACGGTGGTTGTACCGGGACCGTATAGGGTGCCCAATTATCCCTGGTGGCAGGGTGTAACATCGCCGCTGGGCATACTGTTTCTATCTATTCTTGTGATGGTAGCGGTCCTGTTTTTTAGCATAGGCTCCTCTCTGGTCGGTGGTTCCTCTTCGAGCAGCACGACTGCTGCGACCAGCTCTTCTAGCTCGTCGATGAGCTCCAGCACGGCGACAACGACGACGACCGCGAATGTGCCTGCCGCGACCCAGAGCTACGGCAACCAGCCTGCAAAGTATGTGGTGGAAGCTAATGGCGCGAAGCACTTCACACTTACGGCTAAGCAGGTCATGTGGTCCCCCGTTAAGGGCATGAAGCCTGTGCTCGCCGATACGATCGACGGAACCGTTCCTGGTCCCGTCATCCACGTAACCGCCGGCGATCATGTGATTATCACCGTGATCAACCACCTCCCGCAGGATACCTCTATGCACTGGCATGGTCTGACCCTACCCAGCAGCGTGGATGGAGTGCCTGGCGTTGGTCAGCAGCCGATCAAGCCTGGGCAGACCTATACCTATGACCTGGGCATCATCCGCGATGAGGATGCCGGAACCCACTGGTATCACAGCCATGACAACGATCTGCAGCAGGTCACGGGCGGCTTCTATGGCGCGTTTCTCATCGATCCTCGCCCCGGTAGCCCGGAGGCCGTACATCCAATCAAGGCCGACGTCGATGTCGTCGATATCATCAGCGAGCTTGGTGGCTACTATGTGATTAGCGGCAAGAGCTTCCCCGATACGCTGCCGATCCAGCTCAAACATGGACAGACCGTTCGCATCCGCCTGATCGGCGCGAGTGAAATGATGCATCCAATGCACCTGCATGGAGGCAGCTTTACTATCGTGGCGGAGGATGGTCACACCCTGTCGTCTCCGATCACGAAGGATACCGTCCAGGTCGCCCCTGGTGAGACCTATGATCTGCTCTTCTACGGTTGGGCCGCACCTGGCAGCATCTATCCATTCCACTGCCATATCCTGTCTCACCTGATGAATCCTGGTCAGCCGATGACCGAGATGGGGGGACTGGTGCAACTGGTAGAGTACGCGAAAGCATAATAGACATTCCCACTACACGGGAACCATTTGAGGCCAGGGCACCGCACGCGTCAGCGTGGCGCTCTGGCCCTCATCGTAATCATATCGTGATAAGCTCATTATATACCGTGACGTGCTCGTGATACGTAGAGTATACCCTTATCTTTAGATACGCTCTGTTCACGCGCGGATATAGACAAGGCTATTCAGAGCCGGATGGGGCTTGCCCCCATCCGGCTCGGGGAGCGTGATAGGGCAAAGGAGCAGAGTTCGTGGGAAAGCGGATGGGGGCAAGCCCCATCTCTACTGAATAGCCCTGCGGATATAGACCTGAAAGGAGACAATGGTATGTTTAAGCGCGTTCTTGTGCCTCTGGATGGCTCGGCGCGCGCTGAGCGTGCTCTCGCAGTTGGCGCGCGTATCGCGCGTAACTCTGGTGGATCGCTGCTCTTATTGCGCGTGGTTGGTACATCAATCGAATTCTGGCCCTACCAGGCTCCACAGCCCGGCCAGGCGCAGCGCACCGTTGATGCGAGCCTGGAGGAGGCATCGAAATATCTAGCCTCTACCGCTGCTACCCTGGAAGGCGTACCGACAGAGACGATGGCCCTGTTTGGTCCTACCGCTTCTACAATACTCTCGGTTGCATATGCACACGATGTCGACCTGATCGTGATGTGTAGCCATGGCTATACAGGTGTGACACGTTGGATTATGGGCAGCGTCGCCGAAAAGGTTGCACGCCACGCCATGGTCCCGATCCTGATTCTGCGCGAGGGCGGCCCTCTGCCCACTGGACCACACCCCGATGCTACCCAGCCTCTGCGTGTGCTGGTCCCGCTCGATGGTTCGGCCCGCGCTAAGGCCGCTATCGAACCCGCCGCGCGCCTCATCACCGCCCTGGCGGCACCCGCTCAGGGAGCACTCCACCTGATGCGCGTCGTGCGACCGCCAGAACCGGAATACGCCGACCTGGCTTATCTCGATTCTGTGGAGAGAGAGCACGTTCTGCATAAGGCGAAGAAATACTTGAGTTCGACGATAGAGCATATCCGCGAGGGCTTGATCTCACAACAGATTGCGGGACTCGGCCTGACCATCACCTGGTCTGTGGCTGTCGATGTGGATATCGCCAGCGCTATTATCAGGGTGGCCGAGAATGGTGAGGATGCTGAAGGCTCGGGCGTCTTCGGTGGCTGCGATATCATTGCGATGGCAACCCACGGCTACGGTGGCCTGCAACGCTGGGCGATGGGGAGCATCACCGAGCGTGTCTTAAACGCTACCCGCCTCCCGGTTCTGATCGTTCGACCCGCCGATATGATCGATCGCAATATGATGGGCAGGTCGATATCCTCGATAGTACAGGGATAATACAGGTCGCTAGATTTTTGGTAGAGACGTGCTTGATCCATTTCTTTTTTGATCGGGCGCGTCTCTACTTTTGAATTGAGAAACTTCATGAAGTTTCTCGCTTAATCACAAAAAATAGATAATCCTTGTTTCGTTTTATCGTGTGTGCTAAAGTAGATGTTATCGAGTTATTGCAAATTTCTTATTTTTATTGTATCTCTTCAGGTCCCCTCGCCGCCTGCGGCGGCTCGCCTGAGTTGGTGTGGGTGGCGGGGTTTGCGGCCCCGGGCCGCAAACCCCGCCACCCACACCAACCCCCTTGTGAAGCGCCTTTGGCGCTGATGAGTCAGGAAAAAGAGTCCTGAATAGTTACTTTTTATTAACCTTATTTCTCTACTAAGGAGAATCTCCCGTTGCAGGGATACCTGGAAATATATAGGGATAAGAAATATATAGGGATAAAAGGAAGAGAGACAGATGGAGAAGATGCAAAGACAATCAGGCGACGAGAGGCGCCCCGCCCAGCCAATCGTCTCCAGAGGTTCGTCAGACTCCTCCAATAGGCAGCCTCTTGATGAGAATGGTACGCCTCTCATTGGACGCGAACAGGAAATTCAGGCCGCCTGTGCCTTGTTGAGGCGGCCTGATGTGCGTCTGCTCACGATAGCGGGGGCTGGCGGAATCGGGAAGACGCGCCTGGTATTGCAGGTCATGGAGAGTGTGCAGCAGAATTTCCCGGATGGTGCCTATTTCATTCCACTATCTACTATTCACGATCCGGCGTTGCTTGTATCTACTATCGTTGGAGAGCTTGGCTTGCGCGGTACCACCCTTCTTTTCGACAGTCTGGTAGATTTTCTGCAGCGCGGTCGCTATCTACTGGTCCTCGACAATTTCGAGCAGCTGGTGGAGACCGGACCCGTTCTCGTGGCGCTGCTCTCTACCTGTCCGCACCTCAAGATTGTAGTAACGAGCCGCGCTGTTCTACGTGTGCAGGGCGAGTACGAGTTTGTTGTTCCCCCGCTGACCCTGCCCGATCTCGATCACCTGCCAGATATTCAGGCGCTGGAAAATATCGCTGCGATTGCACTTTTTGTGCAGCGTGCCCGGCTTGCCAGCCAAAACTTCCATCTGACGACGGCTAATGCCGATACTATCGCGCGTATCTGTCATTGCCTGGATGGCGTACCTCTGGCGCTAGAACTGGCCGCCGCCCGTCTCAAGATCCTCTCCCCCCAGTCCCTTCTGAGTCGCTTGGAGCATCGCCTGGAGGTGCTGACCAGCGGTGACAATGATCTGCCTGCCAGGCAGCAGACGCTGCGCAACACGCTCATCTGGAGCTACAACTTGCTAAACGTGAACGAGCGCTGGCTCTTCCGCTACATGACGGCTTTCAGCGGTGGCTGCAACCTGGAGGCCATCGAGGCCATCTGTCTCTCTCTGGGCGGTACGTTGATCGTCCTGGATAATGTGACTTCTCTGCTGGATAATAACCTGCTCTATCGCCGCGACATGGAGGATGAGCCGCGCATGTATATGCCCGAGACGATCCGCGAGTATGGCCTTGAACTGCTGACGGCCCGCGGCGAGTACGAGCAGGTTATGTCCGCCCATGCTGCATACTATCGCACCTATGCTGAGCAGGCTGAGGTGTCGCTGCGTGGACGCGAGCAGGCTCTCTGGCTGCGACGGCTGGAACTGGAGTATGGTAATATACGCGCGACCCTCTCATGGCTTCTGGAGCGAGGCGAGCTGGAGCCTGCGATGCATCTGGCTGCAACCCTGGGAGGTTTCTGGTTTTTAAGCAAATATGTAAGTGAAGGCCGCCATTTCCTTGCGCGCGCACTCAGCGACGCGCGCGCGGTCTCGCCCCCGACGAAGGCGAAGGCGCTCTATATCGCAGGACGCCTTGCCCTCTGGCAACATGATATCCCGCAGGCGATAGACTTCCTGGAGGAGAGCTCGCGCCTGTTGCGCAGCCTGCATATCGAGCCTTTGCTGGTAAGCTCGCTAAGCCTGCTCAGCAGTGCGGAAAACCATCGCAACCAGTTTGCTGCCGCCGATGCGTTGTATGAGGAGGCGCTCGGTCTCGCGCGCGCAGCCGGTGACTCAAGAGGAACAGCGCAGATCCTGATGGCGCAGGGTATTATGCTTCTTTTTCGCGGCGAGTTCGCACAATTGCGCTTGCTCTGCAAGGAGAGTATGGAGCTGTCTCAGAGTGCAGATGACAGGTGGATGGTCGCCATTAATCTGCATATACTGGGTTGGGCCGCTGCTACCCAGGGAGAATACGCGGTGGCCCTCCGCTATACTGAAGAGACGGTGGGAATTCTGAGAATGCTGCGCAATCCTGGCTTCACGGCGGAGGCTCTGACAGTTCTTGCCTATGAGATGATAGCTCTGGGTGAGGAGGCAAAAGCTCCTGCCCTGTTAGAAGAGGCCATGGCGCTCGCGCAAGAGGTGGGAGATAGAGTAGATATTGCGCAGGTATTGTGCGCCATGGGCTACCTGGCTTTACAGCAGGGTGATCTTGGACGCGCTCATACCCACTATGAGGAGAGCATGCTAACAGTATCTCAGGTGACGTGGCAGACGCTGGTGGTCAGGTACGTCCTTGCATCTTGTCTGGAAGGGAGAGGCGCCATCGCGCTCACTCTGGGACAGGCGGCATGGGCTGCACAACTCTTTGGCGCTGCGGAGGCGTTGCGCGCCATGTCCGGATATCGCAATTCCATCGGGACCGACCGGGCTTTCGTAGAGCGCTGCGTCGCGGCTCTACGTGTTCAGCTCGGCGAAGAGGCATTTAATACGCTCTGGAAACACGGGCAGATGTTAAGCCCTGATGAGGCGCTGGTCGCAGAAGGCCGCACCTCTCTCAGTGAACCTGTTCCCAGTGTGCCACACACACCCACAAAGCTGCCATTCTCCCTCTCTTCTCCCGATATTCTGACGCGCCGCGAAATTGAGGTGCTGCGTCTGCTGGCAGAGGGTCTGACCAACAAACAGATTACCGATCAGCTTATGATCAGTATGAGTACGGTCAATACGCATGTGCAGTCGATCTATACCAAGCTCGGCATCGCATCACGTAGCGCGGCAACTCGCTATGCGATAGAGCATAATCTTATATGAGGCGTCTCCCCTCGCAAGAAAGCATAGCTGGCTATCCGTGATGCTCACCTGTACCTGTGCTGGCTGTTCAGATCGGCGATGTACTCGCCTGGACTATTGATCGGGTGCAGGTAGTGATCCATCGCCAGCCACAGACCACGACTGTGATGGTAGAGGAGCAGCGGCAGGATGACCGTCAAGGGGGCGCCAAAAATCAGCAGCGGTACTAAGGGGATAGAAGGTATCGCGGCCAGCGGCACCACGACGGCAGTGATCAGCAGCTCGCTGATGACCAGGTTGATCGCCATCGAGCTGCTGAAGTAGCCTTCCTCGCGCTCGAAGTGAAAGTTGCAGACCGGACAGTTCTCGTACATCCTGAAGGGGCGGTGGAAGATATGTCCCTTGCCACAGACCGGGCAGCGCAGCAGTAGTCCTCGTTTGAGAAATGTCAGAAATCTTGACATACCAATACTTCTCTGTATCTTTCCTGGGAAATCCGTGTTCTTCGTGAACCTGAAACTCTTTCTCAATTTCTATATATTATAGCACATCTCTCCCTATGACCCTGTGGCTATCTAGTTGTGATAGTGCCGTGATTGCTCTCCGCTAAGCAGTGACAGGGCCGTGATTCCGCAGGCTTACCCTTTATTTGAAAGAGTAGAAACGTCTGCCGCTGAGCAGTGAAGCTCGCTTGTCGATGTTTCGTGTGAAGAGAGCGAATAAGAGATGGTCAAACGAATTCTTATCCCACTGGATGGTTCCGCATTGGCGGAGCGCGCAATCCCTGTGGCAGCCCGTATAGCGCGTGCGTCAGCAGGCTCCATGCTATTTCTACGCGTGGTAAGTACAGCGAGTGAATTCGGCGTGTATATGAATGAGCCAACAGTTTTGATGCAAGAAGCTATAGAAGAAGATATTGCGGCAGCGAATGGCTACCTCCTGGAGGTCGCAAAGTCGCAAACCCTGGCCGGCATCGCAATTGATACGGGTATCTTCACAGGCTCCGCCGCCTTGCAGATCGTTGATGTTGCCCGGTCAAAATCTATCGACCTGATTGTAATGTGCAGTCACGGCGAGTCGGGCATCAAGCGCCGGGTCATGGGAAGTGTTGCTCACAAGATAGTCCGCCATAGTTCCGTCCCTGTCCTGGTTCTGCGCGATAGCGGCGAAAAATCCGCCAATCTCTACCGCGAGCAGGATCGGCCCCTACGTGTGCTGGTGCCCCTGGATGGCTCTCCGCTGGCCGAGATGGTGCTGGAGCCAGTCGTACAACTCGCTACACAACTGACTGCGTCTGGGCCATATCAGCTCAATCTCCTGCGCGTGATCGATCTGCCCAATCGCTATGGCGGCTGGAAAAGCCTGTCTCATATCGATAATAAGGTGTTGGAGCAGGCCAGACAGGCAATGGAGAGCTATATGCGTCTCGTTATCGAGCACGTGCGTGCAAGCGTACCGAACTCCTCAAGATTGTCCATGACGACCTCCATCAAGTTCGAGACAGATGTCCCCGGCGCGATTATTCACGTTGCTGAACATGGCGATGATGGTGAGGAGGATGTCGGCGGCTATGATCTCGTCGCGATGGCGACGCATGGCCGTAGCGCGATCCCACGCTGGGCGCTGGGAAGCGTTACCGAGCGCGTGCTGGATAGTACCCGCCTGCCCATGCTGATCGTCCGACCACAAGAAGTACACTCCTATATTGTAAAGTAGGGAAGGGGCCTGCCCCCATCCGGCTGCGCGAGAACGCCACTGCCTGGCCTGATCACGCTCCCTGAGCCGGATGGGGGCAGGCCCCTTCCCTACTGTTGATACCAATCTGCCTTCTGAGTGACAATGTTCCAGCGAGCTACGATGCGAGACTACCCATGTGAGACTTGTACCAGTGAACGCAGGTTGGTATCAGCACCTGGGCAGCAACTTTGCCGCCGCCCGTCGCCTCTTCGAGATCGTCGATGCGCAACCCGCCGCTCTGGACGGAGAGGCGCCGTCGCCGGTTGCAGAACGTTACGACATCTCCGTCAAGAATCTACGCTTCCGTTACAGCGACAATGACGTTTATGCCCTGGACGATATCAGCTTCACGCTGCCGCAGGGCCACAGTGTAGCGATCGTGGGACCGAGCGGCGCGGGCAAATCAACGCTTGCTAACCTGCTCCTGCGCTTCTGGGAGTACCGGGAGGGCCAGATCATGCTCGGCGACCGACCATTGCGCGACTATCGGCAGCAGGACATTCATAACTTGATCGGCGTCGTCGCACAGGATACCCACCTCTTCAACACGACTATGCGCGAAAATCTGCTGATCGCACGGCCCCAGGCCAGTCAGGGGGAGCTGGAACAGGCCGCTCGCCAGGCCCATCTCCACGATTTCATCCAGTCGCTGCCCCAGGGTTACGACACTCAGGTCGGCGAACAGGGGCTGCGCCTGAGCGGAGGCGAACGTCAGCGCATTGCCATCGCCCGCGCGCTCCTCAAAGACGCGCCGCTGCTCATTCTCGACGAAGCCACCGCCAACCTCGATGCCCTGACTGAGCAGGCCGTGCTGCAATCCCTGCACGCACTGATGAAGGGACGCACGACCCTGATCATCACGCATCGCCTGGTGGGCCTGGAGATGGCCGACGAGGTCCTGGTCTACGCGCTGGCCGGATACGCGAACATGGCTCCCACGCCGAGTTGCTGCAACTGGAAGGACTGTACTGGAAGATGGTTCAACTTCTGGAGTATACTTCTATCAGGTAAGTAGCTTGATTTCATTCACGTCTGCACGACGTTTTCGGGATAACGCGATCTATGCATCACTATTGACGCTGACACACTACACAAAATAGATGCCTGTACCTCATCTGGCTTTGTGCAGATGAGCCTTGCTCTACCCGGTCTACGTATCCCTACCGGGTAGTATTATTATACATCTTCTCTTTCGCCCGTGCTCCCCCGCCCCTCGTGATGCAGGTCTCGCCTGCTACTTTCAAGCCGCGTATAAGCAATTCACACTAGTTTTCGATAAGGGAGTTACTATGTTCGTCATTCCTGAAGATTTTGCATGTTGGGCTGAGAGATATCATGGTGCAGATGGTCTTGCATGGCTTGAGCGTTTACCCGCGCTACTCGCGGCCTGCGAGCGGCGCTGGCACCTGCGCCTGGGCGTTCCGTTCGCCAACCTCTCGTTCCACTATGTCGCCTCCGCCACGCGCGATGATGGGGCGAAGGTCGTTGTGAAGGCGTACTCTCCGACCAGCGAGTTCGAGGAGGAGACGACGGCCCTGCGGCTCTTCGCGGGCCGGAGCAGCGTGCGCCTGCTGGACTATGACGCAACCGACGAGGTGCAACTGCTGGAGCGCCTGGAGCCGGGCCGCTCGCTCCGAACGCTGACAGATGATGTGGAGGCCATCTCTATTGCAACGAACGTGATGCGCCAGTTGTGGCGACCCATGCCTGACGCTCACCCGTTTCCCACCGTGCTGGATTGGGGAGCTGGACTCACACACCTGCGTCAGCGCTACAACGGCGGCAGCGGACCATTCCCCGTACGGCTGCTCACCGAGGCGGAGGCGCTCTTCGCGGAACTCAGCGCCTCTATGGCCGACCCTGTTCTGCTCCACGGCGACCTCCACCAGGACAATATCCTCTCGGTCGGCCAGCAGCAGTGGTTAGCCATCGATCCTAAGGGCCTGATCGGCGAACCGGCCTACGAGACGGGCGCCCTCCTGCGCAATTTTCTACCGGAGCTGTTAGAAGCCCCGCAGCCACGGCGTATTCTGGCGCGGCGCATCGATCAAATGGCCGAGGAGCTTGGCTTCGAGCGTGCGCGCGTACGGGGATGGGGACTCTATCAGGCGGTGCTCTCGGCGTGGTGGGGGATGGAGGACACGGGCGAGGTCTGGAATGATACGCTGACCTGCGCCGAACTACTGGCGACGATCAAACTCTGATAGTCGCTTGTCTCGCTCACGATGGCAGCGCTTGCCAGACCTGGACCGTCTTATCCCAGGAGGCCGAGGCGATGCGCCTGTCATCGGGCGACCAACTGACGCTCCGTACCGTGTTTGCATGTCCCGTATATGTGTAGGCATTGCTGCCATCGGCGGCGCTCCAGACCTGGACCGTCCTATCATCGCCGCCCGAAGCAATGTATCTCCCATTCGGAGACCAGGCCGTGGTGTAGACGAAATCAGTATGCCCATAATAGGTGTAGCGGTGATCGCCACCCTCGGCATCCCAGACCTGGACCGTCTTGTCCTCATGGCCCGCCGCGATACGTTTGCTATCGGGCGACCAGGCAACGGCCAGCGGGACGGTGTTGTATGGATGGTCGGTGTAGGAGGTCGTGCCACTCTCGGCATCCCAGACCTGGACCGTTTGATCTGCGCTCGCCGAGGCAATAGAGCTACCATTGGGGGACCACGCCACCGCGTACACGAAGCCGGCGTGACCCTTATATGTATAGATATGGCTGGCGTCGGCGGAGTGCCAGACCTGAATCGTCCTATCGCCGCCGCCCGAAGCGATGCGCTCCCCATCGGGCGACCAGCTTACGGACCAGACCCAGGATGAGTGGCCCGTATAGATCTGCGGATAAGTTCCGTCGAGCGCGCGCCAGACCTGGACCGTCTTGTCGTAGCTCGCCGAGGCAAGCTGTATGCTGTCATGCGACCAGGCGACTCCATACACGGTATCGCTGTGGCCTGTATAGGTGTAGATATGGCTCCCATCGGTTGCGTTCCAGACCTGGACCGTGCGATCTTTGCCCGCCGAAGCGACATATCTTCCATTGGGGGACCAGGCCACCGACCAGAGCAGATCGGTATGCCCGCGATAGGTGTAGAGAAGCGCGCCCTGTCCGCTGGCCGTTGCGGTGGAGTTGACCATGCCCGTCTCATCTTTGTGCTGCGCCAGAAAAATGATGGTGCCTCCCGCCGCGAGCAGCGCCGCGCCCGCCAGTCCAGCGATCACCGCGCGCCGGGTAACGCTGCGTGGCCGCGAGAGTGATGGGAGCGATGGGAGCGATGGCACCTCCCTGGCGACGCCGGAATCCTCTCCAATAGCTGGCTGTTCGGGCAAGGAAGCCGTCATCGACGACGACTCCAGGTCTTCAGCATCCAGTCCAGATGGAACAGGCGTCTCCAATGTCCTGGTGAGAACGATGGTCCCAACCGATGAAGCCCGCTCAGGATGCTCCTCTATCACTTTGAAGACCTCATCGTAGCCCGGCTCCTGCTGGCACGCCTGCTCCAGGGCGTGGGCGAAGTCCCTCACCGTAGGGAAGCGCTGCTGTGGATCTTTGGCGAGTCCCTTCATCACCGTATCTTCGATCGCCTGCGAGAGGTCCGGGCGCCGCTCACGCAGCGAAGGAGGCGGCACCAGCGTATGCTTCACTGCGACCTCGGTAAAGGAGCCGCTGAACGGGCGCGTTCCGCTCAGCCACTCGTAGACCACGACTGCCAGCGCATACTGATCGCTATTGAATATGGGCTGGGACTGGATCTGCTCCGGTGCCATATAGGAGATGGTGCCCGCGAGATCCTGTATGCTGCGCGTGCTGTTATAGTGTGTGCTCTGCGCCATAACGGCGATGCCAAAGTCGCTGAGCAGGACCTCGTGACGCGCCCCGATGAGCATATTCTCCGGCTTCACATCGCGGTGAATGACCCTGTGCTCGTGCGCGTACTGCAAAGCGTCGGCGATCTGGTTGACATAACTAACGACCAATGGTAGGGCGAGCGCCACGCCTTTAGGATAACGTCTGCGCAGCGTACCATTGGGCGCGTAATCGACGACCAGGAAAGGCGTCGAGCCTTCAACGCCGAACTCAAGCACGCGTACGATGTGCGGGTGCACCAGGCGAGCGATAGTGCGCGCCTCCGTACGGAAGTGGTCGGCGTCATTTTCAGATATTTGCGCATGCAGGATTTTGATCGCTGCAAGGGTATCGAGATAGATATGTTCGCCCAGATAAACTTCCGCAAAGCCTCCCGTGCCAAGCAGGCTGGTCAGGCGGTAGTTCCCAAGCTGTTGTCCCACGCGATCCGCCATTATCACCTCTTCTTTAGGCAAGTAGAAAGCAAGCCGGAGCGTACAGATCGTCTTAGATGCTCGAAATATTATCTCTGCTCATTGTAGGAAATAATGGTGAAAGCGTCAAGATAAGACGATGAAAGAACAGCACTGCTCGACAGCAACGAAGAGGTGTGCTATTCTTAGAAAAAGCCCATGAATGTGACGAGGAATGAGAAGGAAGCACAACCATGGAAGCAACAGTGACCCCGGAGCAGCGTCAAGCAGCCAGGCGTGATCCCAGGGATGATTGAGCAGTGGAGACAGGGACACGCCTCCTCTCCTGTTGCTAAAAAGATGAGAGCGTTGGAGTTCACGGGAGAGCTTGTGCATACAAGCCCTCGTGCAAGTTCTGGAGAGAGAGAGATGAAGCACCAGACCCTGTTTGGTCGCCCACTAGGTATTGGCCTCATTGTGCTCCAGAAGACCCTCTGGGGCAGCGTGCTGCTCGTGGTGGCAGTCGTGCTGCTGACATGGCACGCCCAGCATGTGACCGATCCTTTCCAGGAGCTGTTCACACGGGAACTCGCTGAGGATCCGCACGATCTGCTCGCCACTGCGCTCATCCGTCTGGTCCCGACCGTTTCATTGCAGGCGGAGCTGCTGCTCGCTGTGGGAGGAACTGTCTATGCCCTGCTGGAGGGGATCGAAGTCTGGGGACTCTGGCGTGATCTGATGTGGGTGGAACTGCTGATTGTGGTAGAGACGGCCGCCTTCCTCCCCTATGATATTTGGGAGTTGGTGCGTTCTCCCTCCGTCGTGAAAGTCCTGTCCCTAGTGATCAATGTCCTGATCGTCTGGTATCTCGTCGTGCGCTACCTCCGCAAGCGTACTGTCCAACGAGAGCAGCACGAAGGCGTCCGGAAGCCGCCCAGCGTGCGGCGGGATACTCGGAACTAACGCAAGAAAACGAGCCACCACACCTTTTGCCTGGGGAGTATCGGTCTAAGGAGAGGAAATCGATCAATCGCGGACGCGCTGCAAGCTCCTTATGCAGTGAGAAACGCTGTTGCACAGCTAGCCTTCGGCTCAAGCTTTGTATTCGGTCAGAAACGAGACTTCGTCTCTAGCTCTCGCTCATCTGACCGAAAGGAAGTATCTCACTACAAGGAAGAAGCTGGTCCCTACCCCGATAGGCGCTCAAAAAATGGGTCAGGGAGAGAGTGGAGCAAGCCCCTTCCCTACTGGTTCTGCCTTTGGAATAGCCCGGACCCCCGCGTGGGCATACATTAGTACCCCCACTGTATAGGAGTAACGGGCATTTTGTGCTATAATAGAGCAACTAGAAAAATCTACAGGTGAATACTGCATAGATCTCTGTGATTCGAGTAAGTGAGTGTATACATAAACTAACCTATTCTAAGGAACAGATAAGGAACAGATAAAGATAAACAATGAACAACGCCGAGAGCATTCTATCCTCCTCAGCCTTCAACCTGACCGATCGCTTGCAGATCTTCAGCTATCTCGTCTCCCCCAACCGTGTGCGCTGGTATCGCCTCATCATGCGTATCTTTCTCCAGCGTCACCGCGAGCTGTATCGTTACCAACTGACGGCCCAGGAGGTGCGCGACGAGGTACGTGAGACCTTCGATGCCGAATACACGCTAGAGCAGTGTCAGAGCGACCTCGCAGCGCTGAAGGAGTGGGGCAACATCATCACCTTTTATGACTCGAGCCGCGCCACCTCCATTGCCAGCTTCCTCTCGCCCGCTCTGCTCTACCAGGCCACGCCTGCCGCTATAGCCGTTGAGACGTTTCTCGACGAGCAGGCCCGCGCCAGCGCCAACAGCGGCGCGCTACGCCAGGGTGATCTGCCGCGCCTGTGGGAGTCGCTCGCGCGCCTCGACGAATGGTTAGCGGCGGATGAGTTCACGACCGCGCGCAGCCGCGAGATCGCCGAGGAGTGGCAGCGCGCCTTCGAGATATGGAACACCATGGCGCGCGAGGCCGCGCAGTACCTCGCCAACATGATTAACGCTGCCCAGCAGGCGCGCCCCGACCTGGAGGCGTTCCAGCTCTATAAAGCTGCCGTTGTGGCCTACGTGCATGGTTTCGCCCAGGCGCTGACGCAGTACAGCCCACGCATTCGCGGCCAGCTCACCGCTTGGGCCAGAACAGGCAAGCAGGAGCGGCTCATCGAGATCGCCGCCCGTTACCTCGATCCGCCCGCGCCGACGCTGGAGAACAGGCCATCGACCGAAGAACTGCTCCAGGATGCCCGCAATCAGGTGGACGCTCTGGTCAACTGGTTCGCAGAGGGCAAGAACGCTGACTCATTCCGGCGCAACGCCCTCGCCGAGGTGGACAAGGTTGTGCGCCGCGCCAGCATCCTCGCTTCGACGGCGCGTCCCAGCGCCAACTATGCGGCCCAGCTCGACACCCTGGCGCGCCAGCTCTTGAGCACGAGGGACGGCGAGACGGCGCAGCAGCTCTTCTCGGTCGCCTTCGCCAATCTTCTCCCCGTACATCTGCCCGAGGGGTTGGTGGGCACGCCCAGCTCCGTCTACGAGCCGACGCACTCCAACGCCTGGCAGGAGCCACCCGCTGTAACGCTGCAACTGCGCCCGGTCAGTCGCTCCTCGCATGGCAACCTGCCGCTGGAAGATCCGATCATCGACAATCGCACCCTGCTGCGCGAACTGGTGGCGCAGCATGAGAACAGGAACAGGGAGCAGCGCGAGCGCTTTGCGCGCCTCTTCGCCGATAGCTACCTCGATATCGGTACGATCGAGAGCATCACACCCGATGATCGCAGCGTATTGATGGAGGTGATTGATGCCTGCCTGGGTCAGAGCCAGAACCAGTATCGCGCGCCCGACGGCTCAATTATCACTCTACTCAATCCTGGCGAGCAGATGTATACGGTTCTGCGCGCCTCCGATGGCGTGTTGCTGCTGCCGCGCTATCTTCTGGAGCGCCAGGAGGAGCCGGTGGAGGCGTCAGCGTTCGATGATAGCATATTACAGGCGCAGTAGGATGAGGAGGATTTGAGATGATGATAGAACCAACAACGCAAGAAAGTGTGCAAGAGACGCCTCCCGTAGAGACACGGCCCGCGAGCCGTAACGCGCTCTCGCGCCGCCAATCGCCTGCTGCCGACCTGATCAAGGCGCACGTCGCGCTGATGGAGCGCGAGGTCATCCTACCCAGGCAGGGGGACCTGTTCCGCCTCGTGCAGCATCACTATCACCGCCTGCAGTCCTGGCATGATCAGCATACGGGCTGGCGTATCCAGCGCAGCAGCACGGTCATTCGCCTCGTGCGCCACGTGAGCGCAACGACGCCCGGCTATCTCTACGAGCGCCTGCGCGACCCCAGAGACTTCGCCTGCCTGACCTGGACGCTTTGGTACGCCGAAAATCGCCAGCTCAGCGGGCGTGGCAACGATCAGCAATTCCTGCTCTCACAGCTTGCCGAGCAGATTCAGGAGCAGTCGGCGTACGATGGCAACGAGGCGGCATTCGATTTTCGCCGCCCTGCCGACCGCTACAGCATCCAGCGCGCCCTGCAATATCTACAGGACCTGGGCGGGCTGCAACTGGTCGACGGGCAGACGCGTGAGTGGGTGGAGCAGACCGCCAACGCCGATGTGCTCTATGAATTCACCGATGTAGCGCGCTCGCTTGTTGGCGCGCTGAGTCCGCAGGTCGTCGCGTCGGCGGCTGAGCGGCTGGCCGATCTCGCCGCGCTACTGCAACCGACGAAGCTGCAAGAGGCCGCCGGGACGCCCCCGCTGATGCGTGCATGGCGCGCGCTCATCCTGGGACCCGCGTTCTTCCGTTTTGACGACCCGCTCGCCTTCGACGAACTGCTCAGGCACCTCGACAGTATCGCCAACGAACTGCTGGAAACGTTCGGCTGGCTGCTCGATGTGCAGCGCGATTACGCCTTTATAGTGCGTGCGAGTGGCATGGCGACGGGACCCGTTACCGCTTTGACGGCCTTTGGTTCGAATGATCAAATAGCGATGCTGTTGTGCGCGGCGATGCGCGAACAGGTGACTACGGGTGCGTGGCCCGGACCCGACGCGTACGGCTGCCTGCATGTGATGACTGAAGATATGAGCGAGCTATTCTACGCGGTGCGCGAGCGCCACGGCGAGAGCTGGGGTAACGAGGCCCGCAACAAAAGCGCGCGCAGCCTGCTGAACGACGTCTATCGCAAGATGCGCCAGGTCGGTATCCTGCGTGGACCCGACGAAGCTGGCAATGTGTTGATACTACCAATCGCCGCCCGCTACTCCGCTACCTACGACCAGGGAGAGCAGAAGGCGGCTCCGCGTAGTCGCAGCAGGGCGAAGTCGAAGGCCGCGAAAGAGGCTGTAGCGAAGGAATTGCCCGGCCTGGATGAAGCATAGCCTACCGGTGGAGAAGAGAAGAGAACGTATGCAAAAAACTTTTGACGATGTGGCCGCGTGGTCGGCTGCAACTAACGGAGCAAGTGAAGACGCACTGATACACCAGGTCGCCTCTTTTGTTGAGATGTTACAGGCTCAGCCCGGCGGCCCGCTCGGATATCGCCTGCGCCGCATCATCCTGACCAACTTCTGGCTCTACGGCCAGCAGGAGTTCGAGATACCACACGGTCGCCTCTTCCTGGCGGGCGAAAACGCCAGCGGGAAATCGACAGTCCTCACCGCCGCCCTGCCGCTTGGCCTGGACGGTGATCTGCGGCCCAATCGCCTCGATACCTTCGGGGGCCGGGAGCGCCATATCGAATACTACGTGCTTGGTGGAGCAGAGTCGGCGACACCCTACAATCACGAGCGGCGCACCTCGTATATCGCCCTCGAATTCGAGTGGTGCGATCCCGATCATCCCCCGATCGCTGAAGAACTGCGCCAGCGCTGGGAGAACGGCGACCGCGAACGGACGCGCTTCCTCACCATCGGCCTGAGCATCGCAGGCAACGCCAACACGACCGATCGCATCCGTCCCCTGCGCTTCCTGATCACCGACGGTTCGCGCCTGGGCTACGACCTCGACACCCTGTACGAGACCGGCAACCGGCACGAGAAGCGCGCTTACGACCACACGCGCTTCAAGCAGGTCCTGGAGGGCCACGGCATTATCTGCGACACACAGGCCGACTACGAGCGCCAGGTCTCGCGCTACCTCTTCGGCTTTGCCGATAGCAAAGACTTCGAAAAGCTGATCAGCCTCCTGCTGGTCCTGCGCCGGCCTAACCTGAGCACCGAGCTTAGCTTCTCGCGCGTCCACGAGTATCTCAAGATGTCGCTGCGCAGAATCTCCGGCGAGACGACATCGCGCGTCATCGGCACCATCGAGCGCATAGACGCCATTCAGAGCGAGATTGAGCGCATCCAGGAGGCGTTCGACGCCACCGAGCGTGTGCACCACGCCCGGCAGTCGCTGGCCCTCGTGCGCGCGCAACTGGCGGGCTGCGAATACGCGGGTGCGCAGATGGGCGAGGACGCCGTTCAGAGCCGCGTCACAAGGCTGCGCAGGGACCTCGATAGGGCCACCAACGAGCGCGGCCAGTCCGAGCAGCGCATCCAGGATCTCCAGACTGAACAGTACCAGGTCGGCGGCCAGATCAAGGCGCTAGAGGCCAGCGAAGGCTTGCAGGTCGCCACTCAACTTACGGTCGCGCGCGAGCGTCAACAGGAGACCTCGGCCCAGTTGCGCCTGCAGGAGCAGGGCCTGACCGCTGCCCGCCGCGCCATCGAGGAGAGCGTCGCCGCCCTGGAACGGCAGCGCGCGCGCTTCGAGCAGATAAAAACTGAGAGCGCGGCGCACCTGCGCGACCTGCAGAGCATCGCTCGCGACGAGGCCCTGTGGGAGGTCGCGGCCTTCCAGTTGGAGGAGGCGCAGCGACAGATCGGCACCATCGCACCCGATACCGCCGAGCCGCCCGAGATGCCCGCAGCCGTCGCCACACTCGTCGGCGAGCAGGCGGACGAGCGCAGCGAGTGGCTGCGTCAATTGGAAGAACTGCACCAGCAGCGCGAGAAACTGGACGCGCGCGTGCAATTCGCCCGCAACCTGGAGACCACGCGCTTTCAAGAACTGGACGAGGCGCGTCGCCATTTCCAGTCCGTGCAGGACCGCGCCTATGCAGCGCGGGAAAATCTGGAGCAGGCGCTGGAACCATTCTTCGCCGCGAGCGAGCTCTCCGCGCAATCTCCCGACGAGATACTGCTGGAACAGGGCGAGGACGACGAATCGCAGAGTGGGCGCATCGTCGAGCAGTTCGCCGCAGCTATAAACAGCTACCGCCAGGATATCAGCGCGCTTGAGACTGAACTGACTGAGGCCGCCGATGCCATCCAGGGCGAGCTCAACGAACTGCAACTGCTCACCGGCGGCAAGATGCGCGAGATCAGCGAGCTCAAGTCTCTCTACGAGCAGAAGCAGGCTGAACCGGAGTACGCTCCCGTGCGTTCGGAGCGGCGCACCCGGGCGCGCGCAAAATTGCAGGAACAGGGCATCGCCGTGCAACCGCTCTACGCCCTGCTCGACTTCGCTCCTGATATCGCCGAAGACGAAGCGGGCCGGATCGAGTTCATGCTCGAAGACGCCGGCCTGCTCGACGCGCTCGTCGTCGCCCCGGAGCAGGTCGCAGCCGCCGACGCCCTCCTGACCGAAGAGGGCTTGAGCGATTGTCGCCTGGACCTCGCCTCTCTGAATGGCATGGCGCATGGGCACGATGGCAGACTCGCCCTGCTGCGCTTCGACACCGCCCAGGATCAGCGATGGGAGGCGATCACGAACGAACTGCTGCCCGTGCTTGGACGGCAGAACGGCGCAGGCGGCGACAATAATGCCGCGCGTTACGCCCTGTACGAGGGTGGAAGCTGGATGCACGGCCTACTGACGGGTCGCGCCA
>Ga0137366_10000950_pt1 | contig 20590 bp, 20 predicted proteins | sample SagtaG_8_FD_104938 | JGI IMG/M metagenome (GOLD analysis project Ga0137366, IMG submission 104938) | Vadose zone soil microbial communities from Sagehorn Ranch, Mendocino, California, USA - Sage1_L_60_16 metaG | ecosystem: Environmental > Terrestrial > Soil > Vadose zone | place: USA...
ACGCTGCTATCACGGAAAGGAATCCCACGCCGCGAAGCGGACCCCATCGCAGCGGTGACCGCCAGCGGCGTTGCCAGCCCGAGTGCGCATGGGCAGGCAATCACAAGCACAGTAATCGCGCGCATTAGCGCCGAAGCGAGGTTCACGTGCAAGCCAAAGACGAGGACCGAGAATGTCACCACAGCGAGCCCAATGATGGATGGCACGAAGACGCGCGAGATGCGATCCACCGCGCGCTCCAACGGCGAACGCCGGCTGAGCGCCTGTTCCACCCGCGCCAGGACCTGCGCCAGGGTCGAATCCTGAGCGGTGCGAAGGGCGCGGATTCGGAGCACACCATCGAGGTTGACACTGCCGGCGACGACCTCGTTCCCTGGACCCTTGCCAAGGGGAAGCGATTCGCCGGTTAGCAGGGATTCGTCGCAATGCGACTCACCAGCAGCGACCGTGCCGTCTGCCGGGATTTGCTCGCCTGCTTTGACCAGAAATTCCTGGCCGGGCTGTAGGGCTTCGACGCTGGCAAAGCGTTCCTGGCCGTCGGTCAGCAGGCGGACCTTGTTGGGCATCATGCGATGGAGAAAAGTGATCCAATGGGATGCGCGCTGCTTCGCGTTCCGCTCGATCAGTTTGCCCGCCAGAACCAATGTGACGATCACGCACGCGGTGTCGAAATAGATGTGTGGGTCGCCGCGAAATGCCTGTACGATGCTGTAGAAATATGCAGCCAGAATGCCGAGACTTAACAGCGCTTCGGCGCGAATGGCGCGGTTCTTCAGGCCCAACCATGCGAGGCGGAGAATCGGATAACCGCAATAGAAAATCACCGGGGTGGCAAGCGCCCAGATCACGAAGGGGATGTACTGGCGGATGCTGTCGGCGATGTGCTCGAAGAAGCTGGTGTAAAGGGTGAAACTGAGGTACATCACATTCATCCATAGAAACGCGGCGATCCCTAAACGGAGGAGCAGGTCGCGCTTTTCCTGGTCTTCGATTTCCTGTCCCGGACGAAATTCCTCGGCCGCGTACCCGAGGCTGCGGATACGTTCGCGGACCCTGCCGGGCGGCGTTAGCTGCGGCTGATATTTGATCTTCACCAGGTCCGAAGCAAAGGAGGCCTCGACGTCTACCACACCTTTGACCTTGCGCACCGCGTGTTCGATCAGCCAGGCGCAGGAGGTACACCACATCCCGCGAACATGGAGCAGAAGTTCTTCCACTGGACCTTCCGGCTGCGATGGACCGGCGCGAACTTCGCCGGAGGGTTCGGGCTTGGCTATGATGCCGAGCGCAAGGCTGCGCTTGAAAAGCTCCGTGTCACGAAAATCCTGACCGGGGCCGGCGCTCTCCATCAGGATGAGATACACATTCATGCAGCCCATACAGCAGAAGGATCGCGCCTGCTGGCCGAACCTCTGCGTGTATGGACGCCCGGCACACGCCAAGCCACACAAGTCGCACGAAACAGCGGCGATTGACTCAGTGGGCATGACTGTCGCCGGACGAAGTGCTTACCGGCTTCCCGTGCTCATCGAGCATGACTGGATTCGCGCGTTTTGTCACGATGTAGCAAAAGACCAGAATCGCAATGAACAGCACAAAAACGAATCCAAGAAAATAGACCAGCGGCGCCGGTTTCTTGCGGGCTGGGTTGTTGGCAATCGATAAGGTTCCCACGTTTCACCTCCAGTTCACAGACCAGGCAGATTTTCCACTTCATGAAGGCCAAGGAGCCGGAGAGTGAAAGGCCGGCTCCCGTACATTCAATAGTTCGGAATTCTTAAGACTGAATTCAGAATCGTGAGGTGGCGCACTTCGTCCACCAGCACGTTAGCTCCGAAATTCAGCACGGCCTTAGTTTTGATGTTCGACGCGAGCGTGCCATAGGCAAGCACAGCGCCATGTTCGCGGTCTCGTGCCAGGCGAAGAATGTCGCCTTCGCTGCCCAGGCGGCCAAAGTCATACTTCTTTTCCGGGCTGTCTGGCTCGACTCCCAGGGATTTCAGCACTCCCGCGATTCCATCGCGGTGGTACTTGTGATCGCTTTGGAAGCCGACGGCAGCCTTAAGCACACCCGGAGACAGGAGTTTGCTTTCAGCGCCTGCCTGGTAGGCGACCACTGCTTCATGCTCAAGGTACAAGGCAGCCGTCAGAATTCCGAGGTCGCCCTCGAGTGACTGCGCCATTAATTGTTTGGGGTTCCCGGTCAGTAGATAAACCATCGCTCCGGCACTTGCGCGACTGACCAGGCAGAGCCAGTCCCGGCGATTCTCACTTGCTCCGGGCGGGCGTCCAGACGGCTGTTTTGGCGTGTCTGTCATATGTTTCTCCTTTCGCCTGTCAGTATTTCAACCGCTCGCCGACATCCATTCCGAGCAGTTGTTTGAACACTACGTTGTGGCGCACTTCGTCTTCAAGGATGGGAACGGCATCATTGAGCAGCTCGCGATGGACCAGATTGCCGGCGTTCGCGAGATACGCATTCTGCGCTCCTTCCTCGAGACTCTGGGCAAGCTTCACGATGTCCGCCGCCGAAGTGATGGCGCCGAAGTCGTAAGTACTCTTGGGCGAGACCGGTGTCCCACCCAGGCGATGGATCCATCCGATCAGCGCATCGCGATGCTTCTTATGGTCACTCTGAAAGCTCACGGCCATCTTGAGTTGATCAGCATTGAGCAATTTGCTTTGAGCGCCCGCATCGTATGCGGCGATGGCCTGATGTTCGAGTCCGAGTGCGACATTCAGTATGGCAAGGTCGCCTTCGTACTTGACGGCCCAGCCCGGGAGGGATGAAACGGCGGCAAACGCTCCAACTGCTGCCGCCGAAGCGCCACCAGCCTTGAGAAGGCTGCGACGCGTGGGCAAGGTTTTCTGGTTGTGGTTTAGCATCTCGGCTCCTTTACCAGTGCAGGCCTTGTTTGAATGCAAACGTGTTGAAGCTGGCGTTCGTGCCTTCCACCTGGTTGCGGCGGAAATCGGCGCCGATCGATAGCTTGGGCGTGATGCGGACTTCAACACCGCCGCCAATCTGTCCGCCAAACAGGAGATTGCCCTGTCCGTGCGGAACGCCGCGGGCTGCGAGTTCCGGCGCAGTGGGGACGAGACCGCCGATTTGCGAGCCCCGCAGAATTGCGTTCAGCGTAGTGCCGAGCGAGGTTGCTGTGGGGTCGGCAATGCCCGCTGTCTTCAACGACGCGATGGCGTTGAACGATTTGGTGTTGTTGTCGGAACCGATCCAGACATAAGCGCCCAAACCTCCGATCACGTATGGGCGAACGCGCCCGAGTTTCGTGATCGTGTACTTCAGCTCGAACGGAGCCACGGTCAGAACCTTGGCGCGCTCCTCGACGGTGCTGGTAATGGGTAAAGGGCTGGCCAGGAAGTTAGGGATGGAGGTGGCATTGCCTGCCGTGTTCTGGAGATAGGAATTCAGCGCCGCATTCACCAGCACGTTCACGCCGGATGTCGTTTGCACGGTAGAAACAGAGCGCTGCAAGCCGATCATGATTTCGTAGGACAGCTTGCCACCGGGGACCTTCTTCCAGGGCAGATCGATGAATCCGCCGGTGAACAATCCCTTGTCCGCTTTGTAAGGATTGGTCGATCCACCCGCGAAAAATCCGAGTTCCGCGCCGATATGGCCGATGTCGGGAAGCAATTCTCGCGGTGACATGTACCCGTTCTCCATCATTGGAGTTGGCGCTGGCGAGGGAGAAGGCGAGGGTGATGGAGATGCAGGTTCCGCCAGATAAGATATGAGGCCGGACGGCACCATAGGTTGAACCGACGCGATCGGTTGCCTCGATGCCTGCAATTGCTCAACCAGGGCCGTCAACTTCTCGATCTGTTTCTGTTGGGCTTCAAGCCTTGTTTGCAGATCGGTCATCGAGGGTACGATTGCCTCGTTCCTCGCTGGCTGGGAATAACCTGTGTTGACGGCGACCTGTACCGGTTGAGTATTCTGTGCAAGTGATAAAGCGGAGAACAGAATCAGCAACAGAATTGGGAATACCGCTGATTTCGTTTTCATGATGTTCTGTATTTATTCCTTTCCGGGAAATGAATTTCACAGCAACGACTTCGGGCAACACGAATGCATATCCCTACATACAGGCATCTCGTGGACGATCTAGATCACCGCGAGCTGTCGTAGGGCATGATGAACGTTTGTTCGGACGAACTGCTTTCGTTCCCCACTCGACTCAGAAGACGGAAATGGTTGACTCCCGGCTGAAGTGGAGCAAGAGGGGGCGCGGCAATTTCGAACTCACGCTCAAGCGTTTGCCCCCCGGTTACGACTACTGCATTTTCGAAGGACGCGAACTTCACGCCCGTCAGACCATCGATCGCTAACACTACGGTTTGCTGCCGTGAACTGCGATTGGCAGCCTTAAGATGAAAGCGGTTGTAGACCGCGCCCTGGGAATCCCGCCGGTACAAGGTGTCGCGCATGGGCGCGATTTCCACCAGGACCTCACGGCGCATAGAGATCGCGACATACAGGCCGGTCGCGTAAAAGAGCACGATCAGGAGCACGACCCCGCGCTTTGCATCGCGGAAGCCGATCCGCTGATGCCACGGCCTGCGGCCGGTGCGAAACTTCTCGCCTTTTTCGCCCCACGTGTAATGGATCAGGCCCGGCTTTCCGAGACGGGCAAGCACGTCGGAACAGGCATCAATGCATTCGCCACAGTGAGTGCACTCGATCTGGTAAGGAGACTTGCGGATGTCGATCCCCATCTGGCAGACGCGAACACATTTCGCGCATTCGATACACTGCTGATCCGGGTCGCGATAGTGGACGATGAGAGTGTTGCTGTCGGTGAGCATCCCCTCTAGATATCCGTACGGACAAACCGTGCAAAAGCGCAGGCGCACGAAGAGGAAATCGAGCAAAGTAAGCGAAGTGACAGTGGCGCCCGCAAAGCCGCCGGCCGTCTGGATATCCAAGGACATCAGGCGATGGAAAAGATCGCGCGGCTCGACAAAGTAGGAAATGAAGACGAACGCCAGCACCACCGAGGCAAGCGCGGCGAGCACGTAGAAGATGGCTTTGCCGAGCAGCTTCTTTTTCCCCGGCGACCATGAGATGCGCTTGTTCACCATGCGGGCGATTTTGTCTTCGAGCGCGATCGATGCTTCACTGAAGATCATCTGCGGGCAGAGATAGCTGCAATAGACGCGGCCCCAAAACATCGCCATGGCGGCGATCACGAACATGCAGAACATCAAAGAAAAGAAGATGATGGCAAATTCGCTGATCCACAGCTCGCTACCGAAGAAGTAGAACCGCTGTCGCGGGATGTCGAAACGCATGAGGCTCGAGAGCGGCAGGGTAAAGAAGATCACAACGCAAATCGCATGGATAAGCTTCCGCTGCCGGTGATAGTGGTACTCGGGTTCGATGGGAACAGGCTTCTGCGACGGAGGCTTTGGCTTGGGCCTCTCCGGAGCAAGAATAGCGACTGAGGGCGATGTCTCCGCCGGCTTTTCAGTGATGATCATGAGAGGGCCCTCCTATCATGAGCATCCCCGGCATGACGCCGCGCACGATCAAAAACATGCCCATCGCGGTCACGCTGATCGCTGCAAGAGTCGTACCCCAGCGGCTCAACTTTCCGCGAACCGCGGAGGAAAAGACCCCCACCGCCAGCAACGCCCCGGCGGTGCCAAGTCCAAAGGCGGCCATGGTGGCCGCGCCCCAGAGAGGCGACCCTGTGGCCACCGCTCGCACGAACGCAGCGTAGACCAGTCCACACGGCAACAGTCCGAGTGCCAGGCCAAGCAAGAACCGCTTGCCGATTCCCGGAGCCGATAGGAGGTGAGCAACTGGGCGCAGCGCGGTAGAGGTGGTCCGGAACAAGGGGCCGAAGACCCCTGAGGCGGGGAGAACCCCGAACATGAAAAGGCCGGCAATGATCATCAGCGTGCCGCCAACCAAAGCCAGCCCTTTCCCAACCCCAGCCAGATGACCAACCATGCTGATGGTGTTTCCGAGAAGTCCGGCGATTGCGCCAAGCGCGGCATAGGTGAGAATGCGCCCGCCGTTATAGGCCAAGTGCCCGAACAAGAGAGCTGGAGTCCGTCGTTGAACTCCGGGCTGCTCCAGCGCGATGCTGTATGAGAGGACGATAGGGCCGCACATCTGAACGCAGTGAAGACTGCTGATCAGTCCCAGCACGAACATCGCCCATAGTTCCAATCCCGTCACTACTCCTCGCAATTCATCGGACGCCGGCATCTTCGCCGGGATAGCGGATCTTCATGTTCCGCGCCGGAATGCTTATGCACTCACGGTGAAATTCGAAGCGCTTCATCGTGATCGCATGAGTAGGACAGCGCGAAGCGCACATCGCACAACGAATGCAAGTCTGCTCGTCTTTGAGCATGACGCCGCCGAGGGTGTCAAGTTCCGCGGGATCCATACTGCGGATTTCCTCGCGGTTCATGCCCAGCGACTCGGAAACCAGGTTCAGCCAGCGGTCTTGCCGGCACAGTTCACTCAGCCCCACCAGCTTGATGATGTTTTGCGGGCAGACGTCGACACAGCCGCCGCAAGCGATGCAAATCGAAGTGTCAAAGACGGTGTCGATGTTGCAGCGCAAACAGCGCGAGGCCTGGCGGTGAGCTTCTTCGATGGGATAGGTGTTCTCAGTGATCTCGAGCGAGGCGGCCCGTTTTGTTGCATCCAGCACCGGCGGATTTGCTCGCGGTGTGCGCTCCCAACCCTCGGCCATGCTATAGACCGCTGGAGCCCAATGGCTGCGAACCGCGATTTCGGTGCGCGTGCCACGCAGAAAATCGTGCATGGAGCGAGCCGCGATCTGCGCGGACGCTATGGCGTCAATGAACAACCTCGGTCCGTGAGCGATATCGCCGCAAGCGAAAACGTCCGGTGCTGTGGTTTGATAGGTCTCCCGATCCACTTTGATCAAGCCGCGCTCCGTTTCAACCCCATCCTCAGGCTTGAGGAAGGACAAATCGGAGGCCTGGCCAATGGCAAAAATAACCGTATCGGCGGGAATGTCTTCGATGTCGTTGTCATCGAACCTCGGGCTGAAACGGCCGTCCGGGCCAAATACCGAGGTGCAACGGGTGGTGCGGAGGGCGGTGACGGTCCCGTTCTGGCCAAGAATCTCCTTGGGACCGCGGGAGCTATGGAGCCTGATCCCTTCCTCTTCGCCTTCGGTAATTTCGCTTTCGTCGGCCGGCATCTCCTCACGTTTTTCCAGGCAGACCAGGTGGATTTCCTTATCGCTACTCATGCGCAGCGCCGAACGCGCGACATCGTAGGCTACCTGCTCGCCGCGGCCCATCTCTGAAATGCTTTCACTCATCGATGAAAATTCAGGGCGCACAGCGGAACGGGCCACGTCATAGGCCACGTTGCCGCCTCCGATCACGGCGATGCGACGGCCGATGACCAGCGGTTTCCCTTCATTGAAGGCGCGAAGGAAATCCATGCCGTCGTACACCATGCCGCGTTCAGACCCTGGGAGAGCGAGCTTGCGTCCCTTGGGCAGGCCGATGCCGAGAAAAATTGCTTTGTAGCCCTGACGCCGAAGATCGCCGATGGTGAAATCGCGGCCGAGGCGCGTATTGCACTTCAGCTCGACGCCGAGCGAAAGAATCGCCTCAATTTCGGCTTTCACCAGATCCCGCGGGAGGCGGAATACAGGCACGCCGACCATCAACATTCCGCCCGGCTCAGAATTGGCCTCGAAGACCGTGACCTTGTAGCCGATCTGTACCAGATCGTGAGCCACCGTCAGTCCGGAAACACCGCCGCCGATCACGGCGACCTTTTCATAGCTGCCGCGATTCGGCGGCAGCATGCGCTGATCGCATCCCGCATGATGAGGGCTGAGGTTGCCGGATTCAGGCCCATAACGCTCGGTAACGAAACGCTTCAGGGCCCGGATCGCGACCGCCTCGTCCACGTCCCCGCGGCGGCAGTTCGCTTCGCAAGGCGCGCCACAGACGCGTCCGCAGATCGATGCGAAGGGATTGGTGGCACGCGCCTTGCGATAGGCGTCCTCATAGCGCCCCTCGGCGATGGCGGTGACGTAGCCGCAGGCGTCGGTGTGCACCGGGCAGGCGTGCTGGCACTTCACCATCTTGATCCAGTAGTCTGCGCCTTCGATGGCTTCGAATTGAGTCTGCGGCTCGCTCACGGGCTCAGTCTTCGTGCACCTTGGAAAATGCGAACTTCACCAGGATGATCAGAAAGATCACGATCATTCCCGCAACTACGTACATGAATCCATTCGCAGAGGTGGTGGCGGCGTTGAACTGGCGCACCAGAAATCCACGCGTCGAGTGATTGACCTCGCCGTTCATGAATAGGAACAGGTAGGCAATGGCTCCAAGCGCGATGACGATGTACGCGAACTTCAGGAACTTCGGCACGTCCGTGCCTTTCCTCTCGGTCATCCAGCCGCCAGCAATCTCTTTCACGTTGTCGTCGGGAAGCTTTGGGTCCGGCATCGCGAATCTCCTTTTTCTTATTCTTGTTGCTCGGGTGGTACGTCATCGTCATCGGCGAGCATGCGGTATTTAGGGTCTTCGGCATGCTCACCCCAGTACCCGGAGGGGAGCGACTTGAACAGGAAGAAAATCGCTCCCACCAGGAAAATAAAGAACATGAAGTAGGCAAGAAATACGCTTGGATACGAATAGTCGCGCATAGTTATTTCTCGTAATCGTTGTCCGGACGCCAATCCTTGGCGCGTCCCAGCGTCTGTAGGTAGGCGACCAACGAGTCGAATTCCTCGGGATTGTTGGCAATCCAGGGATAGGGAGGCATGATGGACCCAGGGGTCAAATCGCGAGGATTGCGGAAATGGGTCATGTGCCATTGCCGGTCGTACTTGCCACCGACCCGCGAAAGATCCGGCCCGGTGCGCTTGGTGCCGAACATGTGCGGGCTGTCATAGACGAACTCGTCAGGTGTAGAGACGGGCGAATCCACGCCCTTCCAGCCCGAACGCTTGGTATCGGAGAGCAGCGTGCGCGTCTGCTGGGTGTGGCAGTACCAGCAACCCTCGCGGACGTAAATTGCGCGTCCTTTCAGTTCGACTTCGGTGTAGGGCTTCAGTTTGCCAGTCGGCCCCTTGGATGGATCATGGTTTTCGAACGGTTTGGCCCAGGTCTTGTCCACCAGCGGGGGCACGACGGTGGTCAGCGTGCCTCCGATGAAGAAGAACACCAGCGCCGCGACAACAAACCCGATTGCACTCTTGTCAGTGTTTCGTAGCATCGTATTCTCCTTACGCCGAGACGCCGGCGGTGGCAGCCCGAGGGGAAGTTCCGCGGCCCACCACTGTGGCCATGATGTTGTAGAGGAATGTCGTGATCCCGAGGAACATCAGGATTCCCGAGAAGAAACGCACCGTCCAGACCGGTTTCAATGCGCGAACGGAGTCGATAAACGGAATGGCGGGGTTATTCCACTGCCAGCCCTGCCAGAAGCCACCCAGCCAGAGAGTGACGAAAAATCCCAGGCCGCCGATCATGAACAACCAGTAGCTCCAGTTGGCCAGCGGGACCGAATGCAGTTCAGTGTGGAACATGCGCGGGATCACGTAGTAGCACCCGGCGACGGCAAAGAAAGAAAAGGCCCCCAACACCGCCATGTGAGCGTGCCCCGGAATCCAGTCCGTCTTAGAGACGATGGCATTTACAGAGCGCAGGCTGTGCATCGGACCCTGGAAGCAGGTCAGAAGATAGAAGACGACCCCCGACATCAAGAATTTCAGCGGCACATTCTCGCGCAGTTGGTGCCACTGGCCTTTCATGGTCGCGAAGAAGTTGTAAACGACCGTCCAGACTGGAATCAGAAGCATGACCGAGAAGGTGATCGCGATGGTCTGTAGCCACTGCGAGATCGGGCCATGCAGCATGTGGTGCGCGCCCGTCCAGACATAAACGAAGGCGAGAGACCAGAACCCAATCATCGACAGCTTGTGGCTGTGGAGCGGCGTGTTCGACGCCTTAGGGATGAAATAGTAGGCGATGCCGAGGCCGATCGGCGTGAAGATCAGCCCGACTGCGTTGTGCACGTACATCCAGTTCAGATTGGCCTGGTTGACGCCGGTGGTGAAGTACACCGCGATGTTGCCGGTGGCATAAACGAAGGTCGTCCACAAGATGGTTCCGAGCGTGTACCAGATGGTAACGTACATCTGCTCGTATTTGCGGTTGGCGACGGTGGCAAAGATGTTGATGCCAAAGCACACCCAGGCCACCACCACGAGAATGGTGAGAGGCAAGGGCAGTTCGGCGTATTCCCAACCCTTGTTGTATCCAAGCGGGAGGGCCACCACTGCCCCCAGCACAATGATGTTCCAGATAACGGCGGTAGCGATGCCCAGCTTCTCGCTCCACAATTTAACGCCGCACAATCGCGGCACAATGTAGTAAGCGAGTCCCATGTCGGCCGCGAGCAGCCATCCAAAGAGCATTCCATTGACGTGCAAGGGACGCAGGCGGCCATAACTCAAAACTGCCACGCTCCCGAGCAACTCGGGCCAAACGAACTTGGCCGCGATGGTGAGGGCAATAATTCCAACTACGAAGAAATAGCTGATTGCACTGAGGAGAAACCACTTTGCGGTCGTGTCCTGGTGGATCGCCTCCGCGGCGTGCACCGGGACTGCGCCTACCGGCATGGAAGACGCTTGAGTCAAGGGTGTCATCGTGCCTCCTGGTTCAACTGCGATGTCAGCTTGGGCGTCTTCTCGTCTGCATGAGCCGGCGCCGGCTTGGGATTCATACTGCGAATGAAATTGATAAGATTTCCAACATCCTGCTGCGTAAGTCCGTAGTCGATCCACGACGGCATGGCCGTTCCTTGCACTCCATACAGGATGGAAGTGAACAGGCGGCGGTCATTGATGTTGTGAATGAACGCGCTGTTGCGAAGGTTCCGCGGCTTGGGGCTGATATCGAGCGAATTCGGTCCTTTGCCATCCGCTTTGCGTCCGTGACATCCAGTGCAGCGCTGGAGGAAAATCTGTTCGCCCTGGGCGACGGACTGCGGGGTGAAGGCGACCGGGTTTAGGTCCGGCGCTTTCCGCTCTTGAACCGGCTTGTGCGGCTCCTTCACAAAATTCTGGAAGACGTAAGCCAGCACGTCTTTGCGCTGTTGCTGGTTCAGCACCCGTTCCCACGGAGGCATCGAGGTCCCCGGAACACCCGCTCGTATCGATTCGAGCAGCCGTTCTTCCGGCTTGGAGTTCATGAAGGCGGACTTGGTGAGGTCGCGCGGCGCGGGATCGAGATAGAGGTGGGTGACGCCCAGGCCGTCGCCCCTCTCGCCATGGCATCGCATGCAGAGGCCCTTGTAGATTTCCTCCGGGCTATTGAACCGGGGTGGAGTTGTGCGCGTGCGGAGGTAGGCGCTGATGGACTGAAACTCGGCCTCGCTGAATCCCAACACCGGCATGATGGAATCCGGAATCCGGGAACGTGGAGAGCGGAAGTGGTCCATCAACCACTCGTCATCACGGATCAAGCCTTCATACGAAAGGTCCGGCGAGATGCGCCCGTCCTTGTCGTTGAGCTTGTGGCACGCCGTGCACGAACGTTGGGCGATCAGTTGCTCGCCGCGGGTTGCGGAGGGCGCGTTGTCGACCGAGCCAGTCGCCGTCATCCCCTTGGTCGCTTGCAGGCGGGCGCGATACTTCTCCATGGTCGTCTCAGAGAAGTTCATGCCCCGGCGGCTTTTCAGGAATACGACCAGGGCTTTAATCTCGTCGTCGGCGAGATCGAATTTCGGCATGAACGAGGTTGTGCTGTAGACGCGTGGATCCACGGTATGGCCCCACAGGTAGTCGATGCGCCACTTCTTGCCGACTTCGGTGAGATCGGGCCCCAGGGTTCCGTTGGAAAGGCCCTCAAGGCGGTGGCAACCGTAGCAGGCTTTCTCAAAAAAGAGCTGCCGCCCGCGATTCACCAGGGGCGTCCCGGCAAAGTTTTCTTCGGTGTGGCACTGCGCGCAGTTGGCCTGCATGTAGTCCGTGCCTGTCAGTTTGGGGCGAAGATCTCGCTTCCAATTGGCCTGTACGGTATAGCCAAGCATGGGCTCGAGCCAGTTCACGTCTTCCCCGTGGGCGTAAAAAGCGTCCAGGCCGCGGCCCTGCCCGTCGTGACAAATCGTGCAGCCAAAATCGGAGAATTTGTGGCGGCGTTCCCATCGTCCGTTCTTCTGGTAGTCCCCGAGAGCTGCGGAATACGGGTGCGTATGCAGCGGCTGGGCATGCTTATCGAATCGTGGATCATCGGCCGCGATGTGGCAGGTGGTGCAGCGATCGACCCGTGACTCGCCAAATTGGGTGACGATGATTTGCTCGATGCGTGGTTTGTGTTCGTCGATTGCCTTGCGCTCGGCATCGCTCTTGGCCAGGCTGCGCGCCTGCTCGAAGTAGGCGGTCTGGTGCTTCTCCCAGGGGTTGAAGAACTGTTTATAAAAAACCACCCCGTGCACAATCAGCACCACAAAACTCGCAATTGCCAGAGCCACACGCGAGGTCACGAGAATCTCCTCCCCATCATCGTCGGCAGGGTCACCATGGCGACACGAACTCCCAGTTGGCGCCGCGGAAGAATGTGCCAATGATCATCAGGATCACGTTCAGTAGCGCGAAGGTGAGAAACAGGGTGTTCGCCAGCAGGCGTTCGCGCGCGAACCACTTTCCGACTCCCGCGATCTTGCGATCGACATAGGGAACCAGCAGCAGGAGCAGGACCTCGATGGTTGGAATGCCCACGCCGCCCCAGAACGCCGAGTAACTGACCATCTCCTGGAGACCCAGGAAGTACCACGGCGCTTTCGCCGGGTTTGGCGGATGCATGACGTTGACGGGTTCCTCCAGAGGCGCGTTGAACAACAGCGAGGCAACCAGAATTCCAGCCACGGTAATCACAAAAATGAGCAGTTCCGCCTGGAACAGATTCGGCCAGCTGAACACGGTGCGGTCGGTAAGCTTGCCGACCTTGTTCAGGGGGCCCCGCACCAGACCTTGAATTCCGAAAGTCCGTTTTCCGGCAACGGCGTCGGCGCCCGCTACCGCCGCCATCGTCATCGGCGCAACCGCCAGAGGTTCGGGCTGAGCCACACCCGGCGCGGGTTCCTCTTCTTCTTCCGGCCTCGCCAGACCGCCGTCTTTGCGAATGCGCCAGAAGTGAATGGTGACGAGGAGGGTGAGGACAGCGGGCAAAACCGCGATGTGTAGAACGTAGAAGCGGAGTAAAGCTTCCTGGCCGACGGTCGTATCACCCAACAACAGGAACTTGATTTCTTTGCCGAAGACCGGGGCGTAACCGGCGATCGAGGTTCCGACCGTGATCGCCCAAAATGCCAACTGGTCCCAAGGCAGCAGGTACCCTGTAAAGCTGAGAAACAGCGTCACCAGGAACAACAACACACCGAGGACCCAATTGAACTCGCGCGGCGGTTTGTAAGCGCCGGTCAGGAATACCCGGCACATATGCAGGAACACGACCGCCACCATCGCATGTGCCGACCAGCGGTGCATGTTACGCAGGAAAATGCCGAATGCAACCGTGCCGCGAAGATCGAGCATGCGGTCATACGCCTGCGTACTCGAGGGAACGTAGTAGAACATCAGCAGAATGCCGGTGACCACGAGGATCAGGAAAAGGAAAGTCGCCATCAACCCCAATCCCATCGTGTAACTCGGCTTCAGGCTGTGGCGATGGACTTTTACGGGATGAATGTGAAGAAAGAAGTTGGTGAAACTGGTGGAGGATCGCCCGTAGTCGGAGGAGGGGAGAGGGTTCCTGAAGATCGAGCGCCAGATCGTTTCCGGCAGGGCCAGGAAGCCTTTCCGCGGAGATTTCGTCTCAATGCTCATACGCTCAGGTAAGCTCCGGGTTCGATCTCGACGTCCTTATCGACTTCCAACTCACCGTTTGGAGCAAGGCTCACCTGGTACCAGGGAAGCGGGCGGGGAGCAGGGCCGCCGGTCACGTTGCCGTCCTGGTCATAGTGCGATCCGTGGCAGGGACAGGCAAAACCGGTTGCCGAGACGCCCACAATGCAGCCCAGGTGAGTGCAAGTGACAGAGATGGCTGCCATTTTGTCGCCGTCGCGGACAATGCAAATACGGCGTGTATCGATGGCAATGCGCGCGCCGGGGGGAAAATCTTCCGGCTTTCCGATTGAAAACCGGTTGGGCTGGCCGTAGGTTGCGCGTGGCTTGATGAAAATGAAGTTTGACAGGGCCGTGATAATGAACGACCCAAACAAGCCAAAGCCGCTGGCCCACGAGAGCATATGCCGCCGCGTGATTGCGCCCGGGGTTTCAGACTCGGGATGGTCCACAACCTTCTTCATCGGTCTCCTCCTGCTTAGGCGGGTCGACCAAATCTTCCAGGTCCGACCAGAACACCTGGAATTTGCTTTGTTCGATGTCCTTGAAATAGTCCTTCTTGACCGCAAACACGAAGATCAGGGCCGCTCCGATCCCCATGCAAAGACTGGCGAGAATGGAAATCCATGTAACGTCCATGGAAACCTAGCGGCTTTCCGCCTGCGACCCATGCTTGCTGGGCGCAAGACTCGTGATTGAAACCGGCACGGTGTGCAGGTTGTAAGCCGCCGCTCCGCATTTCACCTGCTCGGCAAGGCTCGCGATGGATGCCGATCTGAGCACGCGGGCCAACGCTGTCTGGGCTTCCATCCATACCGGATGGGCCGGGCACCAGGTCTTCCTCTTGCATGACTCGCCTTCCTTCAGGCAGAGGTTCAGCCAAAGCGGCCCTTCCATGGCCTCGACTACGTCCAGCAACGACACGCCAGCGGCAGGCACGCCGAGGGCGAAGCCTCCTCCAGAGCCTCTCTGGGATCGAATCAGGCCGGAACGAGTCAACTGCTGTAATACCTTCGACAGAAAATGCGGCGAAACCTCGGTTACTTTGGACAATGCCGCCTGCTGAACCGTGGATCCATGCGGCAATCCAGCGAGGTGAATCATGACGCGAACGGCGTAGTCGGTAGCGCGGGTAATTTGCATGTGGCCTAACTGGACCCATTTAGTCCAATTCGCAATCCACGTTAAGCACGGCAGAGATTTGTTTCCGTGATTGGCGGCACCAATGGGTGTGACTTGCATCACCTGAGCTAACGCTTTCAAGCTCTACGCAAATGAGGCGCACGGCCTACAGCGAACCTCGGATTGTGGCGCGGGAATGTTCCGAGAATACTGAATTAGGAATTCACCGCGAGGAGAGGGATGATGCCAGAAAAAGAGACGAGCGAACGAGCCCAGGACGACGCCCGTGAGGGGAAGTCTCCATCGACCCAAGCCGGGGAATTCGTGCGCGAAGAAATCCACCACGTGCGGGAGGGGAAACATGGAGCGAGTTCACCCCAGCAGGCCATTGCCATCGGTCTGTCCAAAGCGCGTCGCGCGGGAGTGAAATTGGGAGCACCAAAAGGTCCCGCCTCGCTTCAAGAAAAGGCAGCGCAGGATAGCGAAGTTGGCCGGCATCCGCGTCGTAAGACTTCGACCCGGAGATCCCGGGCGACTTCGGGTGCGCTCAAACGAAAACCCAGGAGTACTGCCAGCCACGAGGCAGTCTCGCGGCAGGCCAAGAAGAGTGCCTCCAAACGTGGCCCAAAGGCGCGGCACGTGGCTGCGGCCAAAGCTGCCCGCACTCGAAAAGCCGCTTAGTTGCAAGATTTCACAACTCAATCCGCAACCGCATCAGGCAGCGGAGTCAACCCACATTCCATTTCGTAAAGGAGGAGAAATCCATGAAACCGAATTCATTGCAAGAACTGTACGTGGAGCAACTGAGAGATCTCTACGCTGCCGAACATCAGATTATTCGGGCACTGCCCAAGATGATCGAAAAAGCAAACTCCGAAGGGCTCAAGGACGCACTGAATCAGCACTTGGAGGTCACTAAAGAGCAAGCCACCCGCGTTGAAGAGATTTTCGAAAGATTAGGCGAAAAAGCCAAGGGTGAGAAATGCAAAGGAATCGCGGGAATCATCACAGAAGGCGACGACCTGATCGGCGATATTAAAGACGAAGATGTGCGGGACGCGGCTATCATCGCGGCCGCACAACGGGTCGAGCACTATGAGATGGCAGGCTATGGTACAGCGCGGACTTATGCCGAACTACTCGAGGAAGACGAAGCTAGTCTGGTGTTGCAAAAGACCCTGGACGAAGAGAAGGAAGCGGACGAGACGCTGACCAGACTTGCGAGTGAGATCAACGTGAACGCGTCAATGAAGAGCGCGGAATCGGAAGAGCGGCGGCCGAGCAAAGCGCGGCGGGCTGCCTAGAATCAGAAACAACCGTGTCTCAGGAACGAGGCCGCTAGGCTTGCCTCATGCTCTACGCGAGGCGGGAATAGCGGCCCCGTCCTCTTGGATTGTGGGGGAGCTTCCGTTCAAACAAAATCGACAGTGCCCAAGCAACGTTCCCCGAATAATCAGCACCTAAATCGCGGATGCTGAAGTTCTGCAAGCCACGTACAGAGGCACTCCCATCATCCCTGTCAAAGAAGACATGTTAGTCCAGGCCCGGCCCATCGTGTGGCCGGGCAAACCCTACCCATTGGGGGCGAACTGGGACGGCGAAGGGGTGAACTTCGCACTCTTTTCGGAGCATGCGGAGAAGGTGGAACTATGCTTGTTCGAACCCGCCGGGCACCGCGAACTTCATCGCATCAACGTTAGAGAGCAGACCGACCAGGTCTGGCATTGCTATTTGCCCGAGGCGCGGCCCGGACTCTTATACGGTTATCGTGTCTACGGTCCTTACGAACCTGCCCAGGGATTTCGCTTCAACCGGAACAAGCTGTTACTCGATCCCTATGCCAAGCAAATAGTGGGCAACTTGAAGTGGAGTGACTCTCACTTCGGTTACCGGGTCGGCCATCGTCTGGAGGACCTTTCTTTTGACCGCCGTGATAGCGCTCCAGGAATGTTGAAGTCGATGGTGATCGACCCAGCCTTTACCTGGGGAATGGATCAGGCCCCGCGTACGCCCTGGCACAAGAGCGTGATCTACGAACTGCACGTCAAAGGATTCACGGTGCAGCATCCCAAAATCCCCGCGCAGTTGCGCGGAACCTACGCAGGATTGGCAACTGCCCCGGTGATCGATCATCTTCACAAGCTGGGCGTTACCGCCATCGAACTCATGCCGGTTCATCACTTCATTGATGACCGGGTGCTGATTGAAAAAGGCCTGCGAAACTATTGGGGATATAACTCCATTGGATTTTTCGCGCCCGTGTCGCGTTATCTTTCCAACCGTTCGATCAGCGAGTTCAAGACCATGGTAAAGACCATGCATTCGGCGGGCATCGAAGTAATACTCGACGTGGTTTACAACCACACCGCGGAAGGAAATCAGCTTGGGCCGACACTCTCGTTCCGCGGCATCGATAATACCGTCTACTACCGGACCGTCCCGGATAATCCCCGCTATTACATGGATTACACGGGCACGGGGAACACCCTGAATATGCGGCATCCCCGCGTGCTTCAGCTCATTATGGACAGCTTGCGGTATTGGGTGCTGGACATGCATGTGGACGGTTTCCGCTTCGATCTGGCCGCCACTCTGGCGCGGGAATTGCACGAGGTGGACAAGTTAGGAGCATTCCTCGATATCATTCACCAAGATCCAATTTTGTCCCAGGTGAAGCTGATTGCGGAACCCTGGGATCTGGGCGAAGGCGGTTATCAGGTTGGCAAGTTCCCCGTGGGCTGGGCAGAGTGGAATGACCGTTACCGGGACGCAGTTCGTTCCTACTGGAAAGGCGACGGTGGGCAGATGGGAGAACTGGCCTACCGGATTACAGGTTCAAGCGACCTTTATGAGCGCAGCGGACGCCGGCCCTATGCCAGCATCAACTTTGTGACTGCGCATGATGGGTTCACGCTGCGTGACCTGGTGAGTTACAACCAGAAACACAACGAAAGCAATGGCGAAGACAATCGCGACGGCACGGACAATAACCGCAGCTGGAACTGCGGAGCAGAAGGGCCAACCGACGATCCTTCCATCCATGCGCTCAGAGCTCAGCAGAAACGGAACTTTATGGCGACTCTATTGTTGTCGCAAGGCGTGCCCATGCTTCTCGCGGGCGATGAACTCGGCCATAGCCAGCAGGGGAACAACAACGCGTACTGCCAGGATAATTCTATTAGTTGGATCGATTGGGATGAATCCGCCACGGAGCAACTGATCCCGTTCGTGCAAAAGTTAATTGCTTTGCGCGCCAGGCATCCTATTTTCCGGCGAAGGAATTTCTTCCTCGGCCGGGCTATCAAAGGGGCTGGGATCAAGGACATCCTTTGGGTTAGGCCCGACGGTGGCGAAATGACAGATGAAGAATGGAATCAGGAACACGCCCGTACGTTAGGCATGTTTCTCTCTGGGTCGGCTTTAGAGGAAGTAGACGAGCGTGGCGACTCCGTCACCGACGAAAATTTTCTGCTGTTAATGAACGCGCATCATGAAGAGATTCCATTCCTCCTGCCTACCGCTGCTTCGGAAATGCGCTGGGTGGCGATGATAGACACTTCCTGCCAGACCACCGACGGTCCGGACATGCAATACGAGTCCGGCACACAATATCGGTTGCGGGCACGCTCGCTGGCGCTGTTGGTAGAACGGCAACGCGACCGGATTCGCCACGATCGCCGGCATGAAACGTAGCCATTCAATGCCTTTCGGGGCGCAGACCCAGAAAAATGGAGGTGTGCGCTTTCGTTTATGGGCGCCCAACGCCCGCCGTGTCGAACTCTGCCTGGAAAATCCGAATAGCCTCGAATTGCAACTAAAGCCCGTCGACAGCGGCTGGTTTGAGCTGACGACCGGCGAAGCCTCTTCCAGCAGTCGCTACCGTTATCGAATCGATGGGAGCGTGACGGTTCCGGACCCGGCTTCACGTTTTCAACCGGAAGATGTGCACGGACCCAGCGAGGTGATCGACGCGCAGGCTTTTGAATGGACCGATTACGCGTGGAGGGGACGTGAATGGGAGGAGGCGATTATCTACGAGCTTCATGTCGGCGCTTTTACGCCCGAAGGGACTTTCTGTGCGGTCGAGGGGAAGCTCGACTATCTGCGCGACCTGGGAGTCACCGCGGTGGAGTTGATGCCAGTGGCGGATTTTCCGGGAGCGCGAAATTGGGGGTATGACGGTGTCCTGCCATTTGCGCCGGACAGCTCCTACGGACGGCCAGAAGACCTCAAACGCCTGGTTCAAGCCGCCCACGCCAAAGGTTTGATGATTTTTCTCGACGTGGTTTACAACCACTTTGGCCCGGACGGTAACTACCTGCGAGTTTATTCACCGCAGTTTTTTACCGCCCGCCACCATACACCGTGGGGGGACGCCATCAATTTCGACGGACCAGACAGCCGCGTCTTGAGGGACTTCTTTGTCCACAATGCGCTCTACTGGTTGGAGGAGTATCACCTGGATGGTTTGCGCCTGGATGCGGTCGACGCCATGGTGGACGACTCAAAGCCAGACATGGTCACGGAGCTGGCTCGGGTGGTGCGGGGAAGGTTCGGCCATGAACGGTCGATCCATCTCATCGTCGAGAATGGCAATAACGAAGCTTATCTTCTGAGGCGTGCGCAGGATAACCGGGTCGAGTTATGCACCGCGCAGTGGAATGATGACTTTCACCATGCTATGCATGTGTTGATCACCGGGGAATCCGATGGCTATTATGCGGACTATGTTCGGCAACCGGTCCAACAGTTGGGGCGCTGTCTTGGGGAGGGCTTTGCATTTCAAGGGGAGCATTCGGAGTTTCATGGTGGCAATCGCGGCGAACCGAGTGCCGGCTTGCCCCCGTCAGCCTTCGTTTCCTTTCTGCAAAACCACGATCAGGTGGGAAATCGCGCATTCGGGGAACGGATTCAGCACCTCGCCCGACCGGAGATGCTCAAGGCAGCCCTGGAGATTCTGCTCCTGGCACCGGCGCCTCCGCTGCTTTTCATGGGTGAGGAGTTTGCAGCCGCGTCTCCTTTCTTTTTCTTTTGCGATTTCAAAAGCGATTTAGCCTCAGCGGTAACCGCCGGTCGACGAAATGAGTTTGCCCGTTTTGCCAAGTTCAACTCGGCCCAAACCCGAGACATGATTCCCGATCCCAACGCGGAGGCGACTTATCGGCAATCGAAACTGGATTGGAACAGCTTGAACAATCCATTGCACGCTGGCTGGCAGCAGTTTTATCGCGAGCTGCTTTCGATTCGCCAGCGAAACGTTGTTCCTCGCCTGAAGGAGATGTTCGGCGCTCGTGGTGAGTATTGCGCTGGGCCCGGGCGAAGCCTTTCCGTGGATTGGCGCCTGGCAAACGGAAAGCGTGTGCAACTGCGGGCGAATCTCGGAAAGGAACCCGTCCCCGTGAATATGAGCCCTTCGGGAACCCGATTCTATGAGAGCAGCAAAGCAACGGCCGAGGCCTTTGCCGGTGGAATTCTGCTTCCGTGGTCGGTGGTGTGGTCGTTGGGTCTGTGAGAAGGCTGGCTCATCATGATTCTTATACAAGCCGCCTACGGCTCCCTACAGGGAATCACGGATG
>Ga0137366_10000964_pt1 | contig 20481 bp, 14 predicted proteins | sample SagtaG_8_FD_104938 | JGI IMG/M metagenome (GOLD analysis project Ga0137366, IMG submission 104938) | Vadose zone soil microbial communities from Sagehorn Ranch, Mendocino, California, USA - Sage1_L_60_16 metaG | ecosystem: Environmental > Terrestrial > Soil > Vadose zone | place: USA...
GAAGAATGCCCATCGCCGCTGATGACGCCGGGGCTTCGCAAGAAAATGGGAAATGCAGCCGTGAAACTGGCCAAATCCGTCGGGTACGAAAATGCGGGCACGATCGAGTTTCTCGTAGATCAAAACCGGCATTTTTATTTTATCGAGATGAACACGCGCATCCAAGTCGAGCACACCATCACAGAGGAGGTTTACGGATGCGACCTGGTGAAAGAACAGATCCGCATCGCGGCCGGGCAGCCGCTTTCGCCGCACATCGCACATGCGACTCCGCGACTACACGCCATCCAATGCCGCATCAACGCCGAGGATCCGGAGAAAGACTTTCAAGCGTCGCCAGGCCGGATCGCTTTTTATTACGCACCCGGCGGCCGCGGAGTTCGAATCGATTCGCACGTTTACACCGGCTACACCGTGCCCTCGCATTACGATTCTTTGATTGCGAAAATAATCACCGTCGGCGCGACGCGGATCAATGCCATCGAGCGCATGCGCAGGGCGCTGGGCGAGTATTACATCACCGGCATTAAGACCACAGTGCCATTTCACGCGGCGATGATGCGAAATGGTGAGTTTCGCGATGGAAAGTACGACACCAGCTTTATCGAACGTGTGATGTCGTCGGGCAAACTCGAACTAACGTCACCGTCGATTCGGTTGCGTGAATAAACTGATGTGGCGCAAGTTTGTAACTTGCGAGTCACCGAATGCGCAACTTACAAGGTTGCGCCACGATTATGAGGACACTGCACGATTGTCAGCTCTACGGTATCTTGGATCTAGGTTACGTTGAAGACTCGAATGCAGTTCACGTCGCTGAAGCAATGATCAAAGGCGGCGTTGATTTGATCCAGTTGCGCGGAAAGAAACAATCCATCGACGAGCTTGTCGATCTCGCGGAGGAGCTGCACGAATTGACGTCCCAATCTTCGACGCCGCTGATTGTGAATGATCACGCCGAAATCGCACAAAGAGTTCCGGTGGAAGGTGTGCACGTTGGGCAGGATGACGACTCGATTGAGCTGGTGCGGCGCAACGCAGGGCGCGCGATCGCAGTGGGAAAATCAACGCATAGCCTCGAACAAGCTCACGCAGCACAGCGCGAAGGCGCCGATTACATCGGCTTCGGTCCAATTTTCGCGACGCCCACCAAACCCAACTACGCACCGATCGGCTTTTCCGACATCAAACACGTTCATGAAGAAGTGAGTCTGCCGATCTTCTGCATCGGCGGAATCAAAATTGACAACCTTGAGCAAGTAATTAGCGCCGGCGCGCGTCGTATCGCGATTGTGTCCGGCTTGCTAAAAGCGCCGGACATCGCCGCGTATGCACGCGAAGCAAAACGCCTGCTTGCTTCGACATTCGACATTCGTCATTCGAAATTCTAGTCATGTCCGTTCTCGTTGTTGGTTCCATCGCACTCGACACTGTCAAAACTCCAGTCGAAGAGCATTCCGATTTGCTGGGCGGCTCGGCATGTTATGCGGCGCTCGGCGCAAGTTTTTTCTCGCCGGTCCGGCTCGTCGGCATCGTGGGCCACGACTTCCCCGAGTCCGAATTTCAATTTTGGCAATCGCGCAAAATCGACAGCGAAGGCGTACAACGTGTAAACGGCAAAACGTTCCGATGGTCGGGCGAATATGCGTGGGACCTGAACACGCGGGAGACGCGCTCCATCGCGCTCAACGTCTTCGAACATTTTAAACCGGTCTTACCTGAATCGTATCGCCGGACCGATTTTGTTTTGCTGGCCAACATTGCGCCCTCTTTGCAAGCGCACGTGCTCGATCAAATGAAGCGTCCGCGCTTTGTCGTTGCTGACACGATGGATCTTTGGATCAAAACAACACGATCGGATCTGGATGCATTGCTTCGGAGCGTTGATCTTCTCATCTTGAACGACAGCGAAGCGCGCGAAATGACCAAGGAAACAAGCCTCGTTAAAGCCGGGCGACGAATCCGGAAGATGGGGCCGCGGTATGTAGCAATAAAAAAAGGTGAGCACGGCGCTCTGCTTTTCGGGGAAGACGATCAGTTTTTCAGTTGCGGCGCATATCCGCTCGAAGACATTCACGATCCGACCGGGGCAGGGGACACGTTTGCCGGCGGAATGGCTGGATATCTCGCGGGCACGGTGAAGAAGGTTCACTTCAACGATCTGCGCAAAGCCATGATCTACGGCAGCGTGCTGGCGAGTTTTTGCGTCGAAGCATTCAGCCTCGAACGCCTGCGCAGCCTTTCGATGGAGGAAATTGCCAGGCGCTACGAAACGTTCAAATTGATGAGCCAGTTTGAGGTGTCGGCGGCATGACAACGCCCGAACCCGAGTGTCGCAGATTGCTGCTTCGCGCGTCAGTCATGACGATTTTATGCATCGCTGCGGTGTTGGTGTGTTACTTCTGGATTGATCGCCCCGTGGCGTTTTTTGTCTATCGCCACCACATCAACACGATCCAGGTTTTTCGGTGGCTCACTTATCCGCCGCCAGAAGTTCAGAATTGGTCGGCTTTGGTCCTAACGGTGTTGATGGTTCGGCGGGCATGGGGACCATTGCTGCGCTGGCAGAAGGTACTGTTCGTCGCATGTCTCAGCTTAATCGTTGCCGATGATTTCCGTATCTCGTTAGGTGATGTTTGCGGTCGCTATTGGCCGGAGACTTGGACCCATGATAATCCATCGCTCATCGGCACTGGTGCGTACGGTTTCCATCCGTTTCAGCGGGGCGACGACATCGGCAGCTTTCCATCAGGTCACGCTTGTAGAATCCTGGGGTTCGCCACGGTTTGGGTAATTGCCACACCTCGCAATCGAACCGTCCAAATCGTAGCCATCCTTCTCTGCGCGCCAATGCTCACGAGTCTTGTGGCGATGAATTATCATTTTGTCGGCGACGTGATTGCCGGCAGCGTTTTAGGCGGAATTGTGGCAACATACGCAGCGCATTTGGCGCGGCTGCAAACACCGTGATTGCGATGTTGCGCAAGTTGTCCACCTACGAGTTCAGAATCGCAGAACCTCTGCGCCGCAAGGTCAAACTTGTTGCCGTTGCTATTCTTTTGGCAGCGACTGTCGATGTTGGCGGCCGCGACGCATCTAAAGATTGGATCGTCCTCGAGAATTGCCGACTGATCGTGAATCCGGCGAACGATGGCGACAGCTTTCACGCGAGCGTTGACGAGAAGGAATACATCTTTCGCCTCTATCTGGTTGACGCGCCCGAAACAGATGAAATGAATCCAGCTCGCCTGATTGAACAGGCGAAATATTTTGCGATCACTGCGCCCCAAGCCATCGAAGTGGGGCGGGTGGCGAAAGAGTTTACGCGGGAGAAATTGTCCGAGCCGTTTACGGTGTTTACGCGCATGTCAGATGCGATGGGCCGCAGCAAACTCGAGCGGTTTTATGCGTTTGTGCAGAGTAAAGATGGTGATCTGGGTGAGCAGTTAGTTCGCAACGGGCTCGCACGAAACTACGGATACAAAGCGGTGCCGCCGGGATCCTCCAGTTCACGTGCCGAGTTGCAAAAGCTTCAACAACTGGAGGACGAAGCGAAGCGGGAGAAAATCGGAGGGTGGGGGATCAATACCGGACGACTAAACATGCGCGCAGAAAGGTCCGCGCCTTTTAGTGTTTTCGTTCTCGGAGAAAAGGCTCGACCACGCGCGCCGCGTTTGACGAATTCATCCTCTCGATTTTCTCCAGCGCCGACACCGAGCTCGTCCATGGCCACTTCCAGTCCAGCCGATGCTAAGAAGTCGCATGCCAAAGAAAAAATCGAGCTCGGCAGGATCGACATAAACACTGCGACAGAAAAGGAATTGAAAACGATTCCCGGCATTGGGCCAGTGATGGCTGCCCGCATTATTGCAGCGCGACCATTCCGGAGCGCTGATGATCTAAGAAAGGTGAACGGAATCGGGGAGAAAAGGTATGGCGAGATTCGTCCATATTTTCAGTGAGAAAAACAGCCAACGCTCAACGCCGAACATCCAATGCAAAAGCTAAAGCGCGCCCGAGAGGATTCGAACCACTAACCTTCTGATCCGTAGTCAGATGCTCTATCCAGTTGAGCTACGGGCGCCGTGAAGAGCGGTTAATTTGCGAGAAGAAGGCGGAACGGTCAAATAAAGCGCAGAGAATGAAAAAATCTTAAGACCGCTTTCGAGTTCAGAATCGATTAAGTGACGCAGGGGGGTATGGAGTTGACGTCGCGATTACCAACGACCCTAGAGTCCACATCGACCGAACCGGGCTTCTCCCGACAGAGGTCGCTAAATAATCAGCTCACGTCTGTTCACTCGCGAAACAGCGCAACCGGAGAAAAACATGAAGAACAAAAATACCAGCCGTTCCGATCTTGATCACACCGTAACGCGCCGAAAATTTCTCGGCACGACGGCGCTCAGCAGCGCAGCGCTTTTAAGCGGAGGGCTGACTTCGCTTTTGCGACAGGATGCTTCAGCGACAGGTGGTTTCGATTTCATTGAAGCCACGATTCCTCAGCTCCAGGCTGCAATGGCTTCTGGGCAGCTGACGAGCAAACAATTGACGCTTGATTACATCGGTCGCGTCCAATCGCTCAATCCATTGTTGCACTCCGTCATCGAACTAAATCCAGATGCGGCGATGATCGCCGAAGATCTCGATAACGAACGCCGCCATGGTCATGTGCGCGGACCGCTTCACGGCATTCCCATTTTGGTCAAGGACAACATCGCGACGGACGACAGAATGGAGACGACCGCGGGGTCGCTTGCGTTGGTCGACAGCCGCGTGCCAGCTGATGCCGTGATCATTCACCAGTTGCGCGCAGCCGGTGCCGTGATTCTTGGCAAAGCGAATCTCGGCGAATGGGCAAACTTCCGTGGCTTTGACAACGTCTATCCTCTCGCCGTTGGCTGGAGCGCAAGGGGCGGAAACACAATCAACGCATACGACCTGAGCTATACGTCGTGGGGATCGAGTTCTGGTTCGGCCAATGGTGCTGCTACAAACTTGTGCGCGGCGGCTGTCGGCACCGAGACAGACGGTTCAATCACTGGACCATCCGCCGTTGAGAACATCGTTGGTTTGAAACCGACTCGGGGGCTCGTTTCGCAAGATGGGATTATTCCCATTGCTCATCAGCAAGACACAGCTGGGCCGATGGGGCGCAGCGTCACCGATGTTGCAATTCTTCTCGGCGCATTACAGTCGCCATTTGGCCCTGTGATCGGGCATCATCTTCCCAGCGGTTACACGCAGTTTCTCCAACGCGGCGCGCTCAACGGCGCACGGATCGGACGCGACGTTCGTTATTTCGATTACAGCTACTACGGCAGCGGCATTCCGGGCGATCAAAAGACGGTCGCCTTTGCGGAACACGCGTTGAGCGTGATGGAAAGCCTCGGCGCGACGATTGTGGACACAGATACAGGCGACGTGTTTGCCTACACCGATGACGAGTTCACGGCACTGCTTTATGAATTCAAAGCGCAAATCGCTGACTACCTCGCCACGCTTACGCACACAGACATGCGAACGTTGGCTGATTTAATTGCTTTCAACATAGCGCATTGTCGTGAGGAGCTGGTTTACTATGGTCAGGAGATCTTCGAATTATCGGAACAGACCATGGGTTATCCCCACAATCCCATTTACGTGGCGGCGCGAACACATGCTACGGATACAGCGCGCGCTGGAATTGATGACGCACTCGCCGCCGATAATCTCGATGCAATTGTGGCGCCACACCTGACCAACTCGACCGGCCCAGCGGTAGCGGGTTATCCAAACCTGTCGCTTCCCGTAGGGATTCGCGATTCCGGAAGGCCGGCGGGAATGCTGATGTACAGCACTTTCCTGCGTGAACCACAATTAATTGGCTTCGGCTACGATCTTGAGCAGGAACTGAACGTGCGGAGGCAGCCGGAATTCTTGCGTTCGGTGATTCCGGTGCCAAATGCCCATCTCTGCACCGCTGGGCCGAGTCAGCCACAGGTGTTCACTGGCAAAGCGCATCTGCCGCACGGACGCATCTTGTAAAATCACGATCGTCCGTGCTTGAACATGCAAGCGGAACGGCAACGCTTCCTAGCGGGCATACTCGCTGGGGTGTTAGCGCAATTTTGTGCTGCGCTTAACAGCGCTGGCTTCGAGTTCGACTTCGGCGAGAAATTGTTGCGCTATCGGCGACAGTTTTCCTGCCCAGGCTGCTGCGATAATCACCGGCGGAAACCCAGGCAATGGGATCACGCGCATTCCGGGCGGCGATTTGAAGCCGGGAGCAGCAACCGTCAATCCGATCCCATATCCGTGAGCGACGTAGGGTTCGATTAACCGGGTGGTATTAACTTCAATTCCGGGAAACCATGCGACTCCGAGCTGTTCGAGGCCGCGCTGAAAGTGTGCCTGCACTGCGTCACCACGCGGGAACGTGATTAGTGTCTCTTCGATTTTGTCCCGGGTCCATAGCTGTTCCGCGCGGGTAATGTTCTGCTTTTTGTTTACCAGTAAGACCATTGGTAGTTCGAGCAGGGGACGCGAATGAATCTCGGGACGCCGCTTGCCATCGAGTATCGTGATCGCAAGATCGATCTCTCCCGCCAGCAACAATCTCTCGGCGTCGGCTCGTACCGCTTCGTGAAGTTGAAGCCGGAAAGAAGGAAACCGCCGTCGAACCCGCCGCAATAATTCAGGCACGTAATCGTGCAGCACGACCGAAGGCGCAGCGATACGCAATTGCAGGGAAGCGCCCCGGATTCTGCCGGCGACTTTCTCCACGTCATCGAAAAACGGTCTGATGAATTCGAATAGCTCTGCGCCCGCTGGAAGAAGAGAAAACGGCCTTCGATTGAATAGTTTCGCGCCGAGGGCCTCTTCGAGTCTTGCGATTTGTCCGCTCACGGCTGGTTGCTGAATTCCGTATGGCATCTTGCGCACAGCGGCCGCAATGCCGCCATCTTTTGCCACATAATAGAAGAGCTCGAGGTGATGAATGTTCATGATCGAATAATTCGATGCTGACCGGCAAATTTATCGATTCACGTAACTGCACCAGACCGTGCATTATGTGAACCGATTTACACACCTTAATTTATGGAAGCTCTCGCTTTTCTCCTGCTGGTTGTCATCGCCGTCTGTTTCGTGGTCCCTCTGATCGCGATCGCAAAGGCCGCTGCCGTGCGGCGCAGTGTCGAAAATTTCGAAACCAGGCTGCGCAGTCTGGAAGCGGAGTTGCAGATGTTAAGGCGCGCGCCAGCCGAATCGGCAGCAGAACAGCCGTTCGCCGCAAAAACGGAAGCGGCAGAGCGCGAGGGCTTCGTTTCTCCGCTGGTTGCACAGCCTTTGGAGTTACAGCCCACTTCGGTTCCGCCGCCATTGCCACAGGAGGTCATAGCTGCTGCGACATCAGCGGCTCCTCAATCGCCCGCCGCCGAGCCGCTAGCGCCACAACCTTCGCTGCCGACGATCAACTGGGAGCAATTCATGGGCGCAAAACTCTTCGCGTGGATAGGCGGGTTGGCGCTTTTCCTTGGTGTGGCGTTTTTCATAAAATACTCGTTCGAGCACAACCTCATTCCGCCGGAACTTCGCGTAGCAATCGGTTTTGGTGTTGGCCTGGTCTTGGTCGCCGGCGGTCTCGCACTGAAGCGGAAGGAGAACGTGGTTACAGCACAAACACTTTGTGCGACCGGAATTCTTATTCTCTATGCAGTTACTTTCGCATGCCGGTCGTTTTACCATTTCGCGTTCTTCGGATTGATTCCGACCTTCCTCTTAATGACGCTCATCACAGCGGCGGCATTTCTGCTCGCGGTGCGTCTGAATGCGATCGCGGTTGCCATTCTTGGAATAGCCGGCGGTTTTCTCACGCCCATCCTGCTCTCAAACGGACAGGATAATCCAATTGGTCTTTTCGGTTATATCGGACTGCTCGATATCGGCCTGTTGATGGTGGCGCGCAGGAAAGAGTGGAGTGCGCTGCCGGTTCTGGGCGCGGTTGGGACCGTGCTCATGCAGATCGGGTGGGTGACGCAATTCTTTCTGCGCGAGGAATACTTTCTTGGGAACAGAGTTCTTGTGCCCATGGCAATTTTCCTCGGTTTCGAGCTTCTCTTTTGTGCTGCTTTAATCTCAACGAAACGCAGCTCGAAATCAGAAGGCGCTCTCTCGGCTGCTGCACTCGGGATAGGCGGTGCCGCGATACTGTGGAGTTTTTATTTCCTCTCGTTTCAAACTTTAGGGAATCGGCCCGCGTTGTTGTTGAGCTACATCTTCCTTGCGGATTTCGGCCTGCTCGCAATTGCCGTTGTGAAGGAAAAGCTGGCCGCATTGAGCACCGTGACTGGCCTGGCCGCTTTCACGTTTCTGGCAATTTGGACTGCGTGGTATCTGACGACCCAAAATCTTTACGTCGCGCTTGCGGCATTTTTCGTTTTCGCATTGTTGCACACAGTGACGCCGCTAGTGCTGCATCGATTTCGCAAGATCGAGTTGGCGTGGTGGAGCCATTTGTTTCCCGCGCTGGCGCTTCTGTTGGTGTTGATGCCGGTCTTCAACTTGTCAGAAGTTTCGTTCCTGGTTTGGCCTCTCGTTTTTTGTGTGGATCTGCTCGCGATCTTGTTTGCTGTCGCCACCGGCGCTTTGCTGTCGATCCTGATTGTTTTGTTGCTTACGTTTGTTGTGCTCGGTGCATGGATGTTGCGGATTCCGATTGAGCTTACAGGCTTGCCTGCTTCGCTTTTGCTTCTTGGCGCTTTCACCATTTTCTTTGTGCTGGCCGCGGTTTGGGCGAGTCGCCAGTTGGGCACAGGTCCGGGTATCACAACCACAGCGCCTGGAAAGTTGTTTGGCGCTCTCAATAATCCGGCCAATTTCGGGATCCAGTTTCCCGCCTTGTCCGCGACGTTTCCTTTTCTTTTGCTCATCATGGTGACGCTCCGGCTTCCGTTGATGAATCCTTCGCCGGTTTTTGCGCTCGCGCTCGTGTTCGTAGTCCTGCTTCTGGGCATGGCGAAGATATTTTCTCTCGATCTGCTCTCCGCGATCGCTCTTGGAGCGACCCTTGCGTTGGAATATGCCTGGCACTCAGCGCGCTTCAGCTCCGATCACGCGATGCTGCCGATCGCCTGGTACCTCGGATTCGCTGCCGTCTTCACGATTTTTCCGTTCCTGTTTCATCGACAATTCGCTGAAAAAACTGCGCCTTGGGCGACGGCTGCGCTAGCCGCGCCTTTGCACTTCTTTCTCGTTTACGATGTGATGAGGACCGCTTATCCCACCGCCATGCCGGGGTTGATTCCCGCGGCCTTCAGCGTGCTATCACTGCTCGGTCTGATTGTGCTCTTGAAACGGACGCCAGCGCAAAGTCCGGCGCGAAACGCGCAACTCGCATTATTTGGTGGCGCCGCCCTGTTTTTCATCACGCTTATTTTTCCAATTCAGTTCGATCGGCAATGGGTGACTCTCGGCTGGGCGCTCGAAGGCGTCGCTCTCTGCTGGTTGTTTCAACGGGTCCCGCACCCTGGATTGCGTGTTGTCGGGACCGCGCTACTGGGGGTTGCATTTGTGCGACTCGCCCTAAACCCGGCGGTCTTGAGTTACCATGCCCGCTCCGTGACGCCGATTTTCAATTGGTATCTTTACACGTACGGCATCGTCACTGCCTGCCTCTTTGTTGCCGCGCGGCTCCTTGTGCCGCCGCGAAATCTCGTTCTCGGCCGCAACGTCCGGCCTCTACTTTGCGCTCTTGGAACGATTCTCGCGTTTCTATTGTTAAACATCGAGATTGCGGATTACTTCAGTCGGCCGGGCATGGCGACGCTCACATTTCAATTTTCCGGAAACTTCGCGCGCGACATGAGTTACAGCATCGCGTGGGCGTCGTTCGCGCTGCTGCTCCTGATCATTGGCATTCGTCAAACTGCCAGGCCCGTGCGGTATGCGAGTCTGGGATTGCTCGGCGTCACTATTCTCAAGCTTTTTCTGCACGATCTTTCACAGCTCGATCAGCTTTATCGAATCGCCGCTTTCGTAGTGGTCGCAATCATCGCGATCTTCGCCTCGTTTCTTTATCAGCGTTTTCTCGGTCTTTCTGCGAAACCGACCCAATGAAATTTAGACTTGCGGGTCTTCTGATCGCGGGATTTTTGTGCAGCGAGTCGCTTCGTGCAATCACGCTCAACGAGTGGCGATTCAGCCAGGTCATCGATGTGCCGGCACCCGGATTAATCCGAGTGAAGGTGCCGCCCGAAACGCTCAATGCCGCGCATCCCGATCTTCCTGATGTGCGCATTCTGGACAGCGCTGGTTGCGAAGTGCCTTATCTGATCGATCGGCCGATGCCTCGCCGCGAGTCTGCCCTCCGGTCGCAGGAACTAATCACTGCGCTCGAGCCAACGGCGACTAGGATTACATTGACGACCGGGACAAGATCAGTGCTAAAAGGCGTGACCTTCGAAACGTCCCCAGGCCCTGAATTCATTAAGGCGGTGACGGTGGAAGGTTCACATAATGGGACAACGTGGCTTCAGCTCGCGACTGGCAAGCCGATTTTTAGGATGACAGGCGGCGCGGCGAACCCGAGCGTTTCGTTTCCCGAGGGAGTTTGGGAATTTCTCCGGCTGACGATCGACGACAGTCGTACGGCTGCGATTCCGTTCACGGGTGTGCTCCTTCAGATCGCCGAAACGGGTGCGCCATCCGAGCCTTTTCCGCTCTCAATCAAAACGCGTGATGAAAGTTTCGGTGCAACGCGACTTTCAGTTGATCTCCGTGCGATGAATCTGACGATTGCGTCTTTGCGCATCGAAACGCCTGATCCGCTGTTCATGCGTCCGGTCACAATCGCCGTGCCGGAATTGGCGAATGACAATATTGGCGAGCAAACGGTCTGTAGCGGGTCGGTTTACCGCGTGGAGTTCAATGGTAAAGTGGAATCACAAGTCGAAATTCCCGTCGACAGCCAAATTCCCGGCCGCGAACTAATCGTGCTCATCGATAACGGCGACAGCCCGCCACTCGCCATCAATGCAGTCCGCGGCAGCAGGCGCGTGACAAATCTCTTATTTTTTGCGCGGGAGACCGGCCGGTACCAACTGCTTTCCGGTAACAGTCAGTGCGCTGCGCCACGTTATGACTTGTCGGAATTGGATGACCAACTGAAATTCGCTGGAGCCACCGAGGTGCAGCCAGGACCTTTGACTGCAAATCCCGATTACAGGCAGCCAGATAACCTCGCGGCGCTTCCGTTGACGGGCGCAACAATCGACGTCGCTGCGTGGAAATTCCGCAAGCCAATCCAATTTTCGAAACGCGGAGCGCAGCAGATCGAGCTGGACCCCGATGTGCTCGTCCGCACGGCACGGGATCAGCGCGATTTGCGAATCGTGGTCGAGGATCAGCAACTCCCATTTCTGATTGAGCGGCCATCTATTTCTCGCGCGCTTCCGCTGGCATCCGCGCCCGCCGATGATCCGAAGAAGCCGAGGCTTTCGCGCTGGTCGCTGAAATTGCCGCAGGCCGGCATCCCAATCACGCGGATCACATGCGCTGCGGATTCCGCGCTCTTCCAGCGCGAGATGCGTCTATGGGAAGAAGCGACGGATAATCACGGCGATAAATTCCCTCGGGAACTTGGTCACGCGGCCTGGAAAAAAGTTCCAGTAGAGACAACGCGAGATTTTGCGATTCACCTCGATGTCGCTCCGAGGGGCGACACCCTGTTTTTAGAGACTGACAACGGCGACAATCCGGCGATCAAGCTGCACGATTTCCGCGGCCATTATCCCGTCACCCGGGTTATCTTTAAGACTCCTTCCGGCTCCACGCAGCCAATCTGGATCTACTACGGGAATCCCGGCGCTGCCTCGCCACGTTACGACGTGGCGCTGATCGCCAATCAGGTTCTCCGCGCAGAACGCACGCCTGCGACGCTTGGGCGACAGGAAAATATGCATTCGAAAAGCGAGCGGATCATTCAAACGCTCAGCGGCTCCTCGCTTTACGTTTTCTGGGGCGTGCTCGCGGTGGTCGTTGTCGCGTTGCTGTTACTAATCTCTCGCTTACTTCCCAAAATGCCATAAGAGCCAACCCTTGACTGCTTCAGCATTTTAAAAAATTGGGGCGCTGCATCTTCTGTTCGCTTATCACAGATCACTGATCAGAATTTGAATGACAATCTTCCTCGGGTGCGGATTTGCCGCAAAATATCGCGAAGGCGGCGGTGTTCTTTCCGTTCCGCTGCAATGGATGCTTGGACTGCGGCGATTGAAACTCGAAACGATTTGGCTGGAGCTGTTGCCAGGGACAAAGGATCCCGACGCCGACCAGGCCCGGATCGATAAGTTCCAGCGGCAATTGCGCGCGCACGGATTGGCTGGTCGATATTGTCTGCTTTATCAAAGCCCGGTGTCGGACGCGCATGATTTATCGGGCATGCGTTTCATTGGAATGTCGAAACGCGCTTTAATCGATCGACTCGCTGGACCAAACACGCTGCTCAATCTCAGTTATTCCATTCATCCGCCGTTTCTTTTGCAGTTCGAGCGTCGGATTCTCTGCGACCTCGATCCGAGCGAAATCTTTTATTGGATGACGAAGATGGAGATGGGCCAATCCTATCACCACGAGTTCCGGACGATTGGCCTGAACGTTCATGGGCGCGATTGCCGGCTGCCGAGATCGCCGCTTCAGTGGAAAACATTTTATCCGCTGGCGGACACGAAACTTCTTCGCCGCCAGCCGCGTCCGCGCCTGCCCAAATTCACAACGATCGGCCAATGGTATTGGGGCGGGGCAGTGGAAGTGAACGGCGCGTTTCCAGATCTTTCGAAGAAATTTGCGTTCGAGCCTTACCTCGATCTTCCGAAACGAATTCCCGAAGCACGTTTCGAGCTGGCAATGAACATCAAGGCGGATGATCCCGAGCGGGCGCGTCTCAACGGGCGCGGCTGGCACATTATCGATCCTCATCGGGTTGCGCGGACACCCGCCCGTTACCGGCGCTATATGGCCGGAGCACTTTGCGAATTTACAGCGATCAAAGGCGTGGACGTGGCGTGGCGGACCGGCTGGCTAAGCGACCGCGCTGCGGCTTTTCTCGCACTAGGACGGCCGGTCATTACCGAAACAACCGGGGCGAAAAAATATCTGCCGCCAGAGAACGGATTCCGGTTTGTCCGAGACGCTGATGAAGCGGAAGCAGCGATCAAGGAAGTGCTGCGGGATTGGCCACGACTTTCGAGGCAGGCGCGTGAGTGCGCGGAGTCCACATTCGATTCCGCAAAAAATCTGCGAAGAATTCTGGGGCTTGCAAGTTAGGCTGCGAGTCTGACTCGGCGGACAAGCTGCCAGCCTGTCCAGTCCGCTTCAGCAGGCTGGCAGCCCGCTGGCCGAGTCAGCCAAGCTGGCTGACATCCGTTGCAAAAAGACGCTCGATTTGGCGTTGCAAAACGATTTGCGAATGTTACTCGTTGTCCCGTTATGGCTGACCTGATCAAAGCAGACGAGCTGAAACAGCGCATGAAAAAAGTCCCCGAGTGGGAACTAGAGAAAAAGCACATCGAACGGACTTTTGAGTTCGATGATTTTGCCGACGCGATCGATTTCGTTAATGCCGTGGCTGAAGTCGCGGAAGAAGAGGAGCACCATCCGGACATTGATATCCGTTACAATAAAGTGCGCCTGGTTCTCTCGACGCACAGCAAAGGCGGCCTGACCGAGCTCGATTTCGGGCTGGCGGAACGAATCGACACACTGGCGGAGTAGGGAAGGTGAATACGATCAGTGTTAGTGAACGGTGATCAGTGAAAGGCAGAAGGCAAGCACGGCTCATTTCAGAACTTGTGACGTTTGCATCGCGATCTGAAATTGGGGCCGCCTCTGAGGGTGAATAGCCATCAACGTAAGGTGCTAGTCACTATGCACTGATCACCAATCACATTTCATTCTTCACTCAGGCGCCCTTCGTCGGCGTCGATGAATTTGAACGCCGTCTCGATATCCGACCTATCGGACATGCCGGCATCCTTTTTTCGTCGTTCAAGCGTCTCGGAAACTTCGTCGTCCCAGCCACGTTTGCGCATGAATTCGTTCCAAACATAAACGTCATTTTCGGATGGCTTGCGGCCGATACTGAAGCACCATTGAAGGATTTCCTTGTCGGAGCCGCCGTGTTTCACGCGCTCGACTAATTGGTCGTAGTTGATTCGGAGAAACGTCACGCACTTTTCGTCGAAACCTTTCCCAAGGTTCTCATGATAATCCGCAGGCAATTCGCCTTTGGCGTGCAACCGGATTTTGTCCAGCATTCGGCCGAAATAAAACAGGCCGCCCACTTTCTCGAATGGACTAGGGAGAGCAACGGTGGCCATGAAAAAATCTGCGCTCTTTCCCGCATGGTTCAATGATGAAGATCGGAGATGGTGGTCAAAGCGGTCCGGTGAGGTTACAAGCGTTCGGCGCATGAAAAGCGGCGCAATAGCGCTGCACTCCAAACATGGCCGCAATTTCCACACTCAGTTCGCGCTTGCGTTTTGGAGTGCGCGCGGTGCTCCGCCGTTTTGGATTCCTGTTACGGGGCTTGGGATCATCGGGGGAATTGGTTTCTATAAACTTGGCGCGCCTACGGTGCTTCTCCTTGAGCAGCTGCGGCACAGCCTTTCAACAGGGCGATATTTTGCCCGGCGTTTTGATGTTCTAATCGGCAGGCGAGACGCCCGCCTGCCCCATAGGCAGGATGCCTGTGCTACGGGGAGGTCGCGTTTTTCATTTAGCGATTTCGCGATTCGGTGCGTTAATTTGTTTCGATGGATCGGATCGTTGGAATTGAGACCGAATACGGCTGTCTTCTCAGCAAAGAAGAGCCGCACGTCAATTCCGAGCTTTGGCCGGCAAAGGTCAAAAACTACCTCTTTCGCAAAGCGGAGGCGGGCACCATCGATTTGCATTACCGCGATTACGAGGAACCACCGGGCAACGGAGGGTTTCTTCTTAATGGCGGGCGCCTCTATCTCGACATGGGACACATCGAGTACGCGTCGCCGGAATGCCTGCATTTGCGTGATCTTGTCACCTACGAGCTGGCCGGAGACGACTTGCTCCAATCGTCACTCATTGCGTTGGGCGCAGAAAATCACGTGTCGTTTATCAAGAACAATGTCGATCATTACACCGGCGCCACGTTTGGGTGCCACGAGAATTATTTGATGAAACGGGAGGCGCAATTCACGCCGCCCATTCTCGGAACGCTGCTTACTTTTTTGGCGACGAGGCAAATCTTTACCGGGGCAGGTCGCGTCGGTCAGTCCAACCCGCTGGCATTCGATTTTGAGCCGCCGCAACCGGAAGCGCAGGTCAATTTTCAGCTTAGCCAGCGCGCCGATCACATCGTGAACGACATCTATCAGTGGGTGCAATTCAATCGCGCCATCATCAACGCCCGGGATGAGCCGCTGGCCGATTACCGAAAATATCGGCGGCTTCATTTGCTCATCGGCGACTCTAACATGAGCCCGTTTGCCACCGCGCTAAAGATCGGCACGACTGCTTGTGTTTTGTCGCTGCTGGAGGATGGGCGCTTGCCGCGGGATCTTGTCCTGGACGATGCCGTCCAGAGCACCCGCGATATCTCGCGCGATACGACTCAGCAATGGATTGTCCGGCTCGAGAATGGCAAGACCATCGGCGCGCTGGATGTGCAGTGGGAATTCCTTCAACTCGCACAGAAACATTTGGGCGGCAGCAGCGCGGAAACGAACTGGCTGCTGGAAAACTGGGGCTTCGTCCTTGAAGCACTCAACCAAAATCATCAGTCGCTGATAGGCGGGGTCGATTGGATCACGAAGAAATGGTTGCTCGAAACATTTATGAAGGCGGAAAACCTGACCTGGAGCGATCCCTGGCTGCAAAGTATCGATCTCGAATATCACAACATTGATCCGGTCCGGGGACTCCTTTTCGGTGTCACTCCTGGGAAGCGAATTGCAGAGTGGAACAACAGTGTCCGTCGCCCGAGCGCGACACGCACGGCCCCCGTCAATACCCGCGCATCCGGTCGCGCGCACGCAGTGGCTTTTTTTCAGTCGCAAAGTGGCGGGCTCCCGTACGTGATTAACTGGGATTCCATCGCGTGCGACAGCCGCGATTTTCTTGTCATGGGCGATCCCTTCCAGACTTACAACGAGGAAGTGGACCGATTTTTAGCAAGGCCGCGACCATCTGGTGGCGTGATGGAAGAGCAACTGTGATGCTGTGAACTTGTACAGCTTGCCAGCTTTTAATCGAGGAGGGTGCAGTCTTTAGCGCTTCGGATCGCGCAGCTGACCGAACAGGTTAGGCTTGGCACCCTCCGAATGGTTTAAGGATTTGGGTTGAGAGTTAGCTTTTAGTAACGCTTCCTCGCGCCGCCGCCGGAGCGCTTTGGTGGGCAGGCGGCTTCCTTTTTTGCTCGTTGGTTTAATTTCAGCCCCGAAAAGCTCCGGGGTAGACGGCTCGTAATCCTATCGTCCACGCGGGCGCGGGATTACTTGACTCCGAAAGCTTTCGCGAGTTGATCAATGCGATCAGATGGAAGAGAAACTTGGGCGCGGCCAATCTAAGCTGACGGTGCGAGCCGCACGAGCAGTTATTCGAAGCAGGTTAGGCGCCGGACAGCGCCCATGACACGGGGACGTTGTCCGTACTCAGTCGAGGCGTTGCAGTGAGGAGATGCCGTAATTTTCCTGGAGATTGGGCGCTTCGGTGGCCACTTGCGCCGCGTCGAGCTCGATCTGTTTTGGATCTTCCTCAGTCTCGATTTTGATAAAGCCGTCAATTGGCTGTTTCACCGCTTCCGCCAGGTCGTTTAACGATTTGATTTCTTTCCCGTTCACTTTTGTAACGGTCAAGTAGGCGAGGTCATCATAGCCAATTGTGCTGTCAGCGGGGAGGACCTGGCTGAGGATGACTACGCGGCGATTTCCCTCTGGAAAGAGTTCTGATTGGAAATGATCAAAGTAAACCAGACGCTGGGGCGCCGATCTTTCCCAGGTGGGGCCCCATTCTTTGAGATACTGGCGGGAAAGCTCCTGAAAGATGAGGCCACCGAGCACATAATAGCGTGGAGGCTGGTCGAGGTTATACGGCGGGCTGACATAATCTTTCGCGTCCCGATGCTCGAGGGTCAGATTTAACTGCATTGGTTTGCCGTTTCGCTGAATGCGAAAAGGGACAACATCGCCAGAATAAGCATGGGCAGTAAGCAGATTTGTGAATTCAATCTTGCCGTAGAGCGGATCGACGTAATTGCCGTTTTGATCGATTTCACGGTCCGCGATTGCCGTTACGATGTCGCCGACTTGTAGCCCGGCCTTCATTGCAGGCGTATTCGGTTCCACATTGGTAACGTAAACACCGCCACCCTTGCCCTTTTCTCCGGCAAAGTCGCGCAGTTCGGGATCGCGCGTTGGGAAAAATGAGAAGCCAGCGGAGGGGAAACCGCGGTAATTCTGGCTATCCGCTTCCTTCAGAAAATGCGTGATGATGGGCGCTGGGATGGCGTCCAGAAGTTGCGAACGTGAATCGTAGCGGAGCAGCAATCCGGCGAGCTTATTGTTCTTCACCAGCGGCACCGTGTAACTATTCTCTCGATACTGCATCGGGAGGCTGACGCGATAGGTAAGAAATTCCCCAACATCGATCGGATATTGGGTCATTTGCACAGTTGTCACCAGGCCTTCGGTCGCCAGCAACGCGCCGGTGGGTTCCAGTTGCCACGCGGCAAGCCGATCGCCGACTACGGTGTCGGGCGTGATTTCGAGCGGGGTGATTCCATCGAGAAACGTTTTCTCTGTTGGCTCGAGCAGGGCCAGGTTGGCTTCATAATCAATTACCTGGACCTTGGCGGCCGTTTTTTCACCGGTCTCCGCGCGTTCGAGTTCCACGTAATTCTGGTTGGCAATCAGATCTGCCGTTACCAGGACCCGGCCTTTTGATAAAACAGCGCCGAGGGCGCGCTTTGAAAAAGGCGCTTTCTTTTGCCATGGCCGAAAATAATCGTAGGACTGCCCGGTCACATTCACGCGGACGAGAGCCAACTGCTTTTGTGTGCTCAGCGGCGCCGGCACAGCGGATTCTTTTTTGGCCAGCGTGCCGGTGAGCGTGACGAGAACCACTCCAAAAATAATAACGAGATGTTTTTGCATCAGTTACCCTTCACCTGTTGCGCTATTTGCGACGCGGGTTGCTCTTCGAGATTCTGCTCATTCAACACATTGTAGCGCGTCTTGATCCGCTCCCGTGCGGCCTCCACTTTGTTGCGATCGAGCACCAACGGAGGGCCGTCGCCAATCATCCGAATGACGAAATGGTCCGGTGTTTCGGCTAAAGCGCTCGCCAGCTCGTTGAGGGTTCGAATTTTCTTGCCGTTTATCTCATCAACAATCCCGCCGCGGTACGGCGCGAGGTAGGTATTGATCGGGTCCGGCAAAATATTGGTCAGCACGATGACGTCGGGATGCGCCAGGTAAAGTTGTTCCAGAACAAAATATTCGAAAAAATGGCGGAGACGCAGATCGGTTGGCCGATATGCTTCGAGTAAATCGAGATTCAGTGGCTGAAAAAGCAAGCCACCGTAAAGCACGTAACGGGGACGCACATCGTAGCTGTGGCCCTGAATCCGATAAGGCCACGGTGTATAAAGCTTGATGGAGACCGTCATGGGTTGTTTGTCGCGCCAGACGTCGAACTTGACCGAGTCCCCCTTGAATTTCCGCTCGACCACCTCCTGAAAGTCTGCCCGTTCGCCTTCCAATTCGACATTCGAATCGCTTGCGATGGGATGATTATCGATAGCTAGAAGAACGTCGCCGGGCCGCAGAATATCGGCCGATGGTCCGGCCGATACAACGGTATTCACGAGTACACCGCGATCGTCATCTTGCAATCCGAGAAATCTTCTCTGTGCGGAGTTTTGCAGCTTCGAATAGGTGATCCCGAGATCGACATATTTGTCGTAGCGCCCGTTGCCGATGTCCTTCAAGAACCGGTTAATCACAGGCGTGGGAATCATGTAGGCAACGCCTTGGGCGACGTCGCCGCTGTAACCTTGAAATGCAACGCCAACTACCTTGCCGCTTTGCATCACCGGCCCACCGCTGTTGCCCGGGTTGATCTGAGCGCTAATCTGAATCGCGAGGTGCTGATCGATCGACGAATGAGTGTAGAGCTGAAAGTCAACTCGCGATACAATCCCAGTGGTGACCGACATCCGTTCGCCGCCGATTGGATAACCATAGGCTGAAACGGCCGATTCAAGCGCAGGAATTCCGCCGAATTTCAGGGGCACCATATTCTTGAAGAAATTCGGCGCGTCTACGGTAATGAGCGCCAGATCGCAATCGTGCGCCACGAACAGCACCCGCGCTCGATATTTGTTGGGATCGCCCTCACGTTCGACTGTCAGATAGCGGCTGTTACTTACTACGTGGGCGTTCGTCAGGATGCGATTGCCATCAATCACAAAGCCGGCCCCGACACCGCGCTCGAGGCCGCCGGCATTCCAAGGCGCCTTATAATCCGGTTCGACTGAAGTCGCTGTGATTCGAACGAGACTCTTCTGAACCGGTCCGTTTGGTTTTGTTGGCGCAATCGGAACCGGCACTGGAACGACCGCCTGCGCGGGGGAGCTTGGGCTCGCAGCCCGGCCCGGCGGAGCTTGCTGCTCAATGGGGGCGGGCGCCGGGCTGCTTTGCTGAGCGTACGATGCCGATCCCAGTAGCAACGCAATGGAAACAAGAATGAGAGCACGATTCATGGGGCGGAAAGTCTGAACAATCAAGCGAACTAATCGGAAATCAAGATTTGGAATCTGCATTCATTAGCGGCGTTCGGACAGAACTGACATGATCCATGCGCTCGCCGTTCAACATCTGTTCCTGGCAAAAGCGAGGAAATCAAATTCCAGCGCGATCTAGAACGGATTCGAGGACTTTCTCCGCTTCAAAAAATTCGCGGGCCAGAGCGCGAGCAGCGCGGGAATGTCTGGCGTAATCGGCATTAATTATTTTCACGGCATCGACAATTTCAGCAAGGGAGCGGAACGATAAAAGTCCCAGCTTGCCGCCGTAAGTTCTGGTGAAGCCGGTTTCCTGAGTGATGACTGGGCGTCCGGCTGCGAGATAGCATGCGCTCCGATCGCTGAACCAGCCTGTGTTTAACCGAACGTATTGATCTTTGGCGACTGTGAATTCACCTTTCGAGCGGCGGATGTAATCGCGATAGAGCCAGTAATCTACGCTCATTTGGAGCGGGCAGCGAAGCCGCCACCCGTTTCGTAACAGCCTCGTCTGTGTCTTCACATCCTCGATGTTCGTGGCCAACTCGAAGGTTTCCCCGGATTTCTTCGGGGCTGATGTGAAACGCAAAAATTCGCGCGATTTGCTCCAAAGATATTTCCTGCCGCGCCATGTGATGTCTTTCAACCCGCTGGTGGACCAATTGGCCACCGACGTAAAAGCC
>Ga0137366_10000976_pt1 | contig 20371 bp, 17 predicted proteins | sample SagtaG_8_FD_104938 | JGI IMG/M metagenome (GOLD analysis project Ga0137366, IMG submission 104938) | Vadose zone soil microbial communities from Sagehorn Ranch, Mendocino, California, USA - Sage1_L_60_16 metaG | ecosystem: Environmental > Terrestrial > Soil > Vadose zone | place: USA...
AGCCGATGATGGTGTCGCGGGTAGTGCTAGACCCGAACGAGACGGGGATCGAGTGCAACCTGACGTTCACGGCGCGGACGGCGTGCGTCGAGGAAGGACGGCAGACGCTGCGGCAGGGGCTCCGGCCCATGCTCGACTCCACGCGGTTCGCACAGTTCGGCCGCTGGCGGGGGACGGTGCGGTATAACGGGAAAACCGTAGCTGTCGATGAGACGCGGGTTTTCGGAACGAAGGACAGGTCGTGGGGCTTGCGACCCGTCGGTGAACCGGAGACAGGCGGCGCCCCGGCGCGCAGGATACCGCAGGTGTTCTTCCTTTGGGCGCCGGTCCACTGGGAGGACCACTGTACGCATTTCGGAGTGTTCGAGGACGAGACGGGGCACCGCCTCCACTCGGACGGGGCGATCGTGCCGGCGCATCGCTCGCCTGATGAGATACCCGGAGTTATGGATCCAGATATTCGGACAATGGCATCGGTGGAGCACGAGATCAGATACGTCCCGGGGACGAGGCGGGCACAATCGGCGCGGATCTCCCTCATCGAGCGGTCGGGCGAGCGGCATGATGTCGAACTGGAGCCGTTGATCTGTTTCCGGATGAAAGGGATCGGCTACATGCATCCGGAGTGGGGCCACGGACGCTGGAAGGGGGAGATGGCGATCGGCGGAGAGTCCTGGCGGACCGCAGACCTGAACGAGCTGGCATTGGAGAACATCCACATCCAGCAGGTCATGCGGGCGCGATCAGAAGGCCGGCAAGGCCTCGGAGTCCTGGAGCAGATTTGCCTGGGGCCGCACGCGCCCTCACGTCTTCAAGAGTTCCTGGACGGAGCGCCGCCATCTTGAACGAGCGGCGGCATGCTCGACGCCGCCTCGCTGTGCCTGCGACTGGGGTGCGCAGGTGCACGTGCCAGTAACGCGCGTATTAACTCTTGCCGGCTTGTTGCCGCGCAGCGTTCGAACATGTTCGGCAGTGACCTGGGTAAGTGCTGGGAATCCCATGGTTTCGAGGAACGATCACAGCCGTCACAGGCTATCAGTGTCGCCCTCAATGGTCCGTGGCGACTTCTCGTCGCCTCGAAGGAGGAGCATCCATTCCCGAAGAAGCAGGGAGTCGTCCTAGCGACCTCCTAGTAGAAAATTAGGGGGTCTCGCATGCTGGCTGCTAATAATTTGGCGCACGGCCCTCTTCTCCTTTCTCCTAGCTTTGAGCAGGAGCAGACTCGAGCCGTGCGCTTAATTGCGTAGATGTGGAGCGGAAGACGGGATTCGAACCCGCGACCCCCTCCTTGGCAAGGAGGTGCTCTACCACTGAGCCACTTCCGCTCTCGTCCTAAACATTATACTTGCGCCCAAGCCCTCCGCAAGACCGCCTTGACGATACTGCGCGTGGGCGGTAGCTTCACAGTAGCATCTGAAGATCGGAGGTAAGCCTTGGCCCGCGTAGCGAAGTCGATTGAGATAGACGCGCCGCGAGAGCATGTCTTTGCGCTGGCGACTGACATCGGTAGACAGCCGGACTGGACGACGTTTGTCAAGGAGGGGCTGATAACGTCGGGCGACGGCAAGAGCGCTGGGACCAGGGACCGGACGGTCTTCAAGGTCGGGCCGCGGGCAACGAAAGCCGAGCACCTCTGGACGGCGTACAACCCCGGCGAGCTGTTCGCACGGCGCAGCGTAATGGGAATGACGCAAGAAGAGACGATGCAGTTCACGTCAGCAGGTAACGGCACCGTGGTCCAGTGGAGTGTAAATTACCGGCCACCGATGGGTCCGCTGGGCCGATTTATGGACGTCTTCATGATGAACCGCGTCTATCAGAACGAGATCGAGGCCTCGCTGGAGAGACTGAAAGCCGCTCTCGAGTCGTGACTTCAGCCGCGCGGTAGTCCAAGCCCACGCAGGGCGATGATTTCTCGCTGTACTTCCGATGTGCCGGCGCCGATGGTGTCCTGGACGGCCGAGAGGAAGTTGTGCGGGGTCGCTCCGGCGAACGGGGCGAGCGGAGAGTCCTCTCGTACTAATCCGTAGGGGCCCATCAGACCTACCGCCTCCTCGTACAGGCGCTGGGCGAACTCGGTGTTGAAGAGCTTCACCATCGCCGCCTGTGCGCGGTAATCGACGCCTTGCTCGTGCAGCTGTATTGCCCTCCAGAGGAGAAGTTCCGCCAACTCGTACTCCGTCCTCAGCTGGCCGATCCGGTTTCGCCATAGCGCGTCGTCCCAGGCCCTCCCGCTGTCTCCGTGCGTCTTCGCCCAGCGGACTATCCCCACGACTGTGCGCCAATGGACGTAAGCACGGTAGACAGTGATGCGCTCGAGGCCAAGCGCCGAGGTCAGGACCCGCCAGCCGTCGTTCTCTCTGCCGATCCGGTCTGCGCCGGAAACCCGCACGTCCTCAAAGACGACTTCATTAAACCATGCCCTGTCGAGCAGATTGACGATCGGGCGGACTTCAACACCGGGCGCGTCCATTGGAACCATGAATACGCTGACCCCGGCGTGCTTCGTACCTTCGCCATCAGTGCGCGCCGCCAGCCAGCAGTACTCGCTCGATTCGGCGCCGCTTGTCCAGATCTTACGGCCGTTAATGACGTAATCGTCGCCGTCCCGAACGGCGCGGGTCTGGAGCGAGGCGAAGTCGGAACCCGCGCTGGGCTCGGAATAGCCGAGGCAGGCGGTGATTGCACCGCGGGCCATGCCCGGCAGGTAACGGCGTCTCTGGTCTTCGTTGGCGGCGGCGATGATCATCGGCGCGATGATGCAGCGGGTGAGCGCGTCGCTGGCGTTTCCGCCGTGGAGGGCGATCTCCTTGTCTACAATAAACTGCTCGCGCATGGGGCGCCCGCGCCCGCCGTACTCCGGCGGCCAGCTGATGCCAAGCCAGCCCTTCGCTCCGAGCTTTAGCTCGAAGTCTCGCGCCGGCATGTAGCCTGGCGGCATCGGCGCGGGATCGGAGTTGTGCGACGAGCCAAGCTCGGCGCGTAGGAACTCGCAGACCTCATGGCGAAGAGCTTCTTCGTGTGGCTGAAGGCGGAAATCCATACTAAAAGCATTATAGTCGGCGGCGTTATTTTCTTTACGCAGGTGACATGTAGGCCGCACGGCGCCGCGTTGACAGCCTTCGTGAGGCGCGGGGATAATACTTGATAGGCGATGCTTATTTCTACAATTGAAAGGACGAGTATCGCCCTTGGTTACTAACGCAAGGCAGGTAGTGGACGAGTTCGATCTCGTAGTCGTAGGGGGCGGGAACGGCGGCTACACTGCCGCCATACGCGCGACGCAACTAGGCCTGACAGCGGCCCTCATCGAACGCGACAAGGTAGGCGGGACCTGCCTCCACCGCGGCTGCATCCCGACTAAGGCATGGCTCGAAAGCTCCGGATTTCTCGAGCGCGTGCGCCGTGCCTCCGCGCTGGGCGTTCGCGTGGACAACATCTCGTTGGATTACCCCGCCGTCGTGGCCCGTCAGAAGCAGGTCGTCGAAACGCTTTACAAAGGCCTCCGCTCTACGATTCTGAAGCACAAGGTGAAGATCATCGAGGGCGATGGGCAGCTCGTGTCTCCCACGCAGGTCGCCGTCAACGGTCGCACGCTCACTGCGAAGAATGTGATCATAGCTACAGGCTCGCAGCCGAAAGATATACCCGGCATGGAAGTGGACGGCGAGCGTATTCTGAATAGTGATCACCTCCTCCAGCTCGAGCGAATCCCAAAATCGATTCTGATCGTGGGGGCAGGTGCCGTGGGCTGCGAATTCGCTTCTTTCTACACAGATGTAGGCGCCGAGGTGACGTTAATCGAGATGATGCCGACGATCGTCCCACTTGAAGACCCTGCGGTGGGTCAGACCCTTGCTAAATCGCTCGCTGCTCGCGGTGTCAACGTCATGACCTCGGCGCGCGTCTTACCTGAGAAGACGCGGAGCTACGACGGCATGGTGGAGCTAACCGTGGAGCACGAGAATCAGTCGAAGACCGTGAAGGCCGAGGTGGTCCTTTCGGCGGTCGGCCGCGAAGCTATCGTAGACAATCTCGGCCTGGAAAAGACGGCGGTTAAGGTTAAGCGCGGCTGGGTGGAGGTGGACGACGCTTATCGTACGGACGGGGCCTCTGTGTATGCGGTCGGCGACGCCATCGGCGGCCTCCTTCTCGCGCACGTCGCCTCAGCCGAAGGATTCCTCGCCGCGGAAGCGATCGCTGGAAGGGATATTGAAAAGCTGGATTACAACCGCGTCCCGCGCGTCACGTACAGCCATCCGCAGGTAGCATCGGTAGGAATGACCGAGCAGCAAGCGAAGGAAGCGGGCCTGAACGCAAAGTCGCAGCGCTACTCCTTCCGGAACAACGCCATGGCACTGATTGAAGACGAGCCCGAAGGCTTTGCAAAAGTTGTCTACGATGCCGACTCTGGTGACTTCCTGGGTGCGCACATCATCGGGAATCATGCGGGTGAACTCATCTCGGAAGCTGCACTCGCTCGCTTCATCGAGGCCTCGGCGTGGGAGGTAGGATCGAGCATCCACCCGCACCCGACGCTGAGCGAGGCGCTCGGGGAAGCGGCGCAGCTTTCCGCTGGAATTAGCATCTATTGGTAAGGAGGACGAGGTTATCGTGGTCTCCGTGAAGGAGATAACTGGGGCAGAAGGGCTGAGCAGAGACCAGCTGCTCGATCTCTACTACAAGATGTTGTTGGCCCGCACGGTCGGCCAGCGCGAGCGCATGCTCAACCGCATGGGGAAAGGCCCCTTCGCGGTGACGGGTGAGGGCCATGAGGCCCTCCAGGTCGGGACCGCTTACCCGCTGAAGCCTGGGCATGATTGGATCGTCCCCTACTACCGCGACATCGGCGTCGCGCTCACGATCGGCCAGACGCCGCTCGATCTACTCTTAGCACACCTCTCGCGCGAAGGCGATATCAGCAGCGGCGGCCGCAACATGCCGTCGCACTTCAGCGATCCGAGGCTGCACATCGTATCCGGCTCGGCGCCCGTCGCGACGCACTTCCCGCACGCCGCGGGCATCGCGCTCGCCTCGAAGCTCCGAGGCCTCGATGAGTTAAGCGTCTGCTACACAGGCGACGGCGGAACCAGCACCGGCGACTGCCACGAAGCGATGAACTTCGCCGGCGTCCACAAACTGCCGGTAATTTTCGTCATCGAGAACAACCAGTACGCGATCTCCGTCCACGTGCGGAAGCAGTTCGCAGTCGAGGATATCTCCATTCGCGCTGAGGGCTACGGTTTCCCGGGCGTCACCGTTGACGGCAATGACGTCCTCGCCGTCTACGCCGCGATGAAAGAAGCGGTGGACCGCGCCCGGAGGGGCGACGGTGCCACCCTGATCGAAGGCAAGACGTACCGCCTTGTCCCGCACACCAGCGACGACGACGACCGCCGCTACCGCTCCCGCGAGGAGGTCGAGGAATGGACTGGGAAGGATCCGTTGGTCCGCTATCGCAACTGGCTCAAAGAAAACGATGTCGCCGACGAGGCGAAGCTCGACTCTCTGCACGAGCACGCCGCGCGGGAGGTCGACGAGGCGACGGAGCAAGCAGAGAAGGCGCCCACGCCGAAGCCTGAGTCAGCGCTCGATCACGTACTCGTTGAGGAGCGACTCGCCGGCTGAAAGGCAAACACCATGGCGATCACCAAAGAAGCGATCAAGACCTTCGGCCTGACCGAAGAGCAGCTTCTCGAGATGCATTACAAGATGCTCCTCGCCCGCGCGGTTAGCGTCCGGCAGCGGGTACTCCAGCGCATGGGCAAGGGGCCGATGACGTTCAGCGGCGAGGGCCATGAGGCCGTCCAGGTGGGGACGGCTTTTGCCCTTCGGCCGGGCAGGGACTGGGTCTTCGGGTACTATCGCGATGTCGCCGTCGCGCTAACCGTCGGCATGACTCCGGTCGAGATCCTGCGCGGGTTCTTTGCGCGCCGCGATGACATCAGCAGCGGCGGCCGCAATATGCCGTCACATTTCAGCCATCCCGACCTTCGCATCGTGAGCGGAAGCGCTCCCATAGCCACACAGATCCCTCACGCCGTCGGCGCCGCGCTCGCCGCCAAGCTCCGCAAGCTCGATGAGATATCGGTCGCGTACTTCGGTGACGGCGCCACCAGCACCGGCGACTGGCACGAATCCATGAACTTCGCGGGCGTCCACAAGCTGCCCATGGTCTTTGTCTGCGAATTCAACGGCTACGCGATTTCCGTCCCTTGGCGAAAACAGGCCGCGATCGAGAACGTGGCTGTCCGCGCGGCCGGCTACGGATTCCCGGGCGTCACCTTGAACGGCAACGACGTGCTCGAGGTCTACGGCGCGATGACTGAAGCCGTACAGCGTGCCCGCTCCGGCGAAGGCCCCACGCTGATCGAGGCGAAGACCTACCGCTTGCAGCCGCACTCCAGCGACGACGACGACCGCCGCTACCGCACACGCGAAGAGGTCGAGCAGTGGGCCCAAAAGGACCCGATTGTCGTTTTCGCAATGAGCCTCCACGAGCTGGGCGTCCTCGACGACAAGTCCGAGCAGGAACTGAACGACCGCGTGAACCGCGAGGTGGATGAGGCGACCGACAAAGTCGAGCAGGAATCGACGCCCGAACCCGAGTCCGCACTACGTCACGTTTTTGTTGAAGGGGGAGCCTCCAATGGCTGAGAAGAATATGGTCGAGGCGATCCACGACGCCATGTTCGAGGAAATGAAGCGCGATGACCGGATCATCGTCATGGGCGAGGATGTCGGAGAAGGCGGCGTCTTTCGCGCGACTGACGGCTTCGTTGCCGAATTCGGCGAGGAGCGCTGCATGGACACGCCGCTGGCCGAGTCATGCATTGTGGGCGCGGCGATCGGCGCTTCGCTAAACGGGATCATCCCCATCGCAGAAATACAGTTCGCCGATTTCAGCCACCCGGCCTTCGATCAGCTCGTGAGCGAAGCGGCGCGGCTCCATTACCGGTCAAACGGCACCTGGAGCTGCCCGATCGTGGTTCGTACTCCGTATGGTTCGGGGATTCACGGCGGGCCGTACCACTCCCAAAGCATCGAGGCGTTCTATGCGCACGTGCCGGGACTCAAGGTCATTTGCGTAGCGTCGCCGTATGACGCGAAAGGCCTCCTAAAGTCCGCCATCCGCGATCCGAACCCCGTCGTATTTCTGGAGCACAAGAAGGCGTATCGTGCCTTCCGCCAGGAGATACCGGACGGCGACTACACTATCCCGATCGGCCAAGCCGAGACAAAACGCGAGGGCAGCGACATCTCGCTAATCACTTACGGAATGATGACCCACCACTCGCTGAAGGCCGCCGAGACGCTGGAGCAAGAGGACGGCACCAGCGTCGAAGTGATCGACCTGCGGACCGTGTCGCCGTGGGACAAGGAACGGGTACTCGGGTCGGTGAAGAAGACGGGCAAGGCGTTGATCGTGTACGAGGACAACATCACCGGCGGCTTCGGTGCCGAAGTGGCCGCAACGATCGCTCAAGATGCGTTCGATTACCTCGACGGGCCCGTCACACGCGTCGCCTCGCCGGACGTGCCGATCTCGCCTTATTCAGGCATCCTCGAGGAGTACATTCTGCCGAACCCCGAGAAGATAGCAGAGGCTATTCGCAAGCTCGCCGCCTACTGAACAAGGGAGGCCCCGCATGGCGTTCACCCTGACGATGCCCGAGGTCGGTGAGACAGTCACCGAGGGCACGATCGAGCGCTGGCTCAAAAAGCCCGGCGACAAGGTCGAGAAATACGAGCCGATCGTCGAGATCAACACGGACAAGGTCAACGTCGAGTTGCCCTGCCCCGTGTCCGGCACCCTGACCGAGATTCTCGCGCAGGAAGGCGAGACTATCCTCGTGGGCGCCGAGCTGGCCCGGCTGGAGACAGCTGAGGGCGAGGTGCCAGCGGACATCTCACCCGTTCCCACTGAAGAAGAAGCGGCCACAGCGGTGCCGTCACCGAAGGAAGAGCCCGTTGCCGCATCTGTTGGGCAGCGCGAGTCTCCTGCCGCCCCTAGCTTAGGCGGTGACGGCCGGGAGGGCGCGGGAGAGCGACCCCGAGCAACGCCGCGTGTGAGGAAACTTGCCGAAGAGCTGGGTGTAAACCTCGCGCAACTGAGTGGCACCGGCCCGAACGGGCGGATCGTCGAAGACGACGTGCGCGCGGCCGCATCCGGTGCCCGAGGAGCGACGCCGGCGCCAGCCGTGGCGACCGCGGAACGGCCCGCGCCCCCCAAACCAGGCGCCGATGAAGAGACCGTGCCGGTTACGGGCATCCGTCGGACGATCGCGCAACGAATGACGGCGTCCGCCTTTAGCGCACCTGCTGCCTGGCTGGTCGTGGAATCGGACGTGACCGGGCTGGTGGCCCTCCGCAACGCCCAGAAAGAGGCGTTCCGCCAGCGTCACGGCATTGACCTGACGTACCTGCCCTTCATGGCCCATGCCGTGGCCCAATCGCTCCTCGAGCACCCGTACTTGAACGCCTCCTGGGCCGAGGACAAGATTATCCTCCGGAAGCGGGTGAACCTCGGCATCGCCGTCGCCACGGACCGAGGCCTGCTCGTGCCGGTCGTCCGCGACGCCGACCGCCTGAGCGTCACCGGCCTCGCGCGGGCGATGAGCGATCTCGGTGATCGCACACGGGACAATAAGCTCCAGCTCGAAGACGTCCAGGGCGGTACCTTCACGCTCGACAACACGGGCGCTTTCGGGACCGTCATTTCGATGCCGATCATCAATCAGGGCCAATCCGCAATCATCACCATGGAGTCGATCACCAAGCGGCCCGTGGTAGTCGCCGACAACGCCATCGCCATCCGCTCCATCGTCGCCACTTGTCTTTCATTCGATCATCGCGTCCTCGATGGCCACCAGGCGGGTGCGTTCCTGCAGGCGGTCAAGAAGCGGCTCGAAGCCATTAGCCCCGACACCGGCATCGACTGATGCGGCCCGTCTGCGAAGTCCGCTGGCTCGGAAGGGTTGACTACGGTGAAGCTTGGGGGCTCCAGCGCGACCTCGCCACGGCACGCGCCGCCGGCGAAATACCCGACACTCTCCTACTTCTCGAGCACTCGCCCGTGTTTACTACCGGAAAGCGAACCGCCGAATCGAACCTTCGCCACCCGGCCGATAGGCTCGGTGCGCCGCTTGTCGTCTCCGATAGGGGAGGCGACATAACATTCCATGGCCCCGGCCAGCTCATCGCTTATCCGATTATCGACCTGCGGGCGGCGGGCCTTGGCGTCGTGAATTACGTCCGCAATCTTGAGGAGGTGGTGATGCGCACCCTTCGTGATTACGGCATCGAGAGTGGGCTTGAGTGCGGCCTCACAGGTGTTTGGATTGGTCGCGAGAAGATCGCGGCGATCGGCGTTCGTGTTAGCCGTCCGGGCGGTGCGAGTGGCGGCTGGGTGACCACCCACGGTGTTGCGCTCAATGTTGATGTCGACCTCGCGTGGTTCGAGCGAATTGTGCCTTGTGGCATTTCTGACCGCGGAGTTACTTCGATGCTCCACGTCTTGGGGAAGGCGCCGCCGGTCAGTGAGGTAGCCAACCGCCTCGTGGCGCAGTTTGGCGAAGTCTTCGGACGCGAGATGCGACTCGCCGGCGGCAATACCTTGCCGGCGTCGCGCTCAATCATCGCCTGAGGGCCTCTCGCCTATACCGAGCGCGAGCCGCGCCAGCCGCTGGACGAAGTGCGCGATGTCGTCGGCCTTCCCATCGTCCTCGGCCATCGTATCGAACATTGCGAAGCTCGTGAGGGCGTAGAGCGCGTCCACGGTCTGCTCGAATACTTCGTTAGTCGGCTTGCCGTACTTCTGCGTTATTCGCGCCAGGACTGTGCGGATTAGAAGCCTCCGGCGCTTGTCGCGGCCCCGCAGGCTCTCCTCGAAATCGGAATCGAGCGCGGCCATACCGCGTATCCTCCGGGTCACCAGCCGTTCGGATGCCCAGAACGTGAGAAAGACTTCTATGAGGTCGGCCAGCGCCTGGAGTGGCTCGTCCTGTGACATGACTAGCGGCAACTCGCTCCGAAAATACCGGCCACCGAGCTCGTCGAAGAGGGCTTCGAGGAGGCCGGCCTTAGAACCGAACTGGTAGTACACCGTCATTCGGGCCACGCCTGCCAGCGCCGCTACTGCATCGATGCTGGGCGGCACAGAGCTGGCCATTATCAACTTGCGTGTGGCCTCCAAGACACGGGACCTCGTCTGCTCGGCAGCGGCGCGTCGGTTCTCGATTTTGTATGTTCTTGGGCTCATTGGGAGGTTGACATCATTTTAATTAGATGATATATACAAATAAGTCACATGTCAATGCTCCGGGACGCGTGGCGGAAGGAGGGCTATGATGCGTTATCCGAAGACCGAAGGTGCGAATCGCCAACGTGAGTATAGCCGTATTCCTTCTGTGACTTCGGTCACATCTGCCGCAGAGCGCGACAACTACTCTAGCTCTTGAGGCCGTTATTCGGAGGGAGCCACTATGACTATCGTCCGCCCAACTGCTACTGCTATCGTGGACAACGTGCGTCCCGCCGGCTCTGACGTAATCATCGAAGCCCGCGATGTCGTCAAAACTTACGACACCGGACGGCTGCAGGTCGAGGCTCTGCGCGGGGTCGACCTCACGATTAACCGCGGCGAAATGGTCGCCATCATGGGGCCGTCCGGCTGCGGCAAGACCACGCTTCTCAATTGTCTGTCTGGACTCGACGTGATCGACAGCGGCCGCATCTCAGTCGAGGGTGTTGACCTGAGCACTATGTCCGACGACAAGAAAACCGAGCATCGGGCCCGCAGGATGGGCTTCGTTTTCCAGTTCTACAACCTGCTTCCAGTCCTCTCGGCGGTGGAGAACGTGGAGCTTCCTTTGGTCGTCTCCGGTGTTTCCGCGAAAGAGGCCCGGCATAGGGCGATGGATGCGCTCGATATCGTGCATCTCGTCCCGTGGGCAACACACAAGCCCGCCGAACTCTCGGGCGGCCAGCGCCAGCGCGTCACAATAGCTCGGGCGCTCGTCAACGAGCCGGCCATCGTGTGGGGCGACGAACCGACGGGGGACCTCGACAGCACGAACGCCGCTGAGATCATGCAGCTCCTACTGGAGCTGAACGAGGCGCACAAGCAAACATTCGTGCTCGTCACACACGACCAGGGCATCGCCCAGCGAACGCGGCGCATCATTCGCATGCAGGACGGCCAAATCACCAGCGATCAGCAGATCGTGGACGCCAAGGCCGGCATTTGGGCGCCGGTGGCGCAGCCCGAGACCGAAGCGGTCTAGGAGAGGCAGTCATGGACGAATTCTTCGGGCTATCTATGACCACTATCATGATCGTACTCTTGGCGGTTCTCGCTGTCTGCCTGTCGACCGTAGCCTACGTCGTTTTGCGCAATCGGATCCTGTTCCTGATGGGACTACGAAACATGCCGCGCCGAATGGCGCAGACGTTGCTGATTGTGATCGGCCTTATGCTGAGCACGCTGATAATTTCTGCGGCGCTATCGACCGGCGACACCGTGGACTACAGCATTAGCAAGCTGGCGTACGAGACGCTGGGCCATGTTGATGAGACGATCCAGCCCGGCAATCTCCAGAAAGACGCCTCTTCCCTCGGCGATAGCGGGCTCGACGTCGAAGCCGACCAGTACCGCGACTTTCAACAAGCGATCAAGACCGCGAACGACCCGAATATCGACGGCTCGATGGGCGTTCTCTTCGAACCGGCGCCAGTGCTCAATCCTACGAGCCGTCTCAGCGAGCCGTACGTCGAGCTAACGGGGCTCGATACCAGCGCTCTCGACGGCTTCCCCGATGTAATCTCGGCCAAGGACGGCCACGTTCTGGACATCGCTTCGCTCGGCCCAAACGAGGCCTACATGAACGAAAAAGCGGCCGATAAGCTGGGGACCAGGCCCGGCGACACCGTGCAGTTCTGGGTGAACAACGAGCAGCACGAATTCAAGATCCTCGATATCGTCAAGGACCGCGTTTTGACTGGGGTGGCGAACGACCAACACAAGGAGGGCATCGTCACCCGCCTCGACACCCTGCAGAAGCTGTTTGGGCACGAGCGCGTCAGCTTCATCGCGATCTCCAACCGCGGCGGTGTTCGTGACAGTGTTGCGCTCACGGACTCTGTCGAGAACGACCTTCGCGGCGTGATTCAGAACAATAACCTGCGCCTTGGCCTCGGTGACTCCAAAGATGACGGAATCCGCACGGCAGAGCAGATAGGGAACTTCATGGCCACGTTCTTCATGATCCTCGGCCTCTTCTCGATCGGCGCCGGCGTGCTCCTGATCATCATGATCTTCGTGATGCTTGCCGCCGAGCGGAAGTCGGAGATGGGCATGGCGCGCGCCGTCGGGATGAAACGGGGGCATCTGGTTCAGATGTTCCTCTCGGAAGGGACTGCCTACAACATCCTCTCGGCGATGGTCGGCGCGGGCCTCGGCATCCTTGTCTCTTTCGGAATGGCTTACATAATGAGCTCGATCTTTGCCTCAAGCGACTTCGGCGTCACGATCGAGCCACACTTCACGCCGAGGTCTCTTCTCATCGCATACAGCCTCGGCGTCATCCTGACATTTGTCACCGTCACCTTCGCCTCGTTCCGTATCTCGAATTTGAATATCGTGGCGGCCATTCGCGGGACGGCCGAGGACAAGCGATCACAACAGCGCCCTAAAACCAACTGGGGCGTGGTTGGTTTAGGACTCGCGGTTTCATTAGTACCCTTCTTGGGTTTGCTCCTGATCATACTGAAGCGCGGTGGGATCCCTCGGTCTTGGCCCTGGGTTCTGCTTTCGATCTTTGGGTACGGGTACCTTGGCTCATGGCTGTTCTTTAACCGTGGCTTTGGGGCAACGTGGGGCTGGCTGCTGCATGCGGTGCTCCCCTTCCTACTAATCCCGCCGCTTACACCTATCGGGCTCTGGATAATTCTGCGGGGAGGCCTCGGTCTGCCTTCCGCCTGGATACTGTCCGGCTTTGGCTTGCTGTTCGGGACAATGTTCTTCCTGTTGGGCCTTTCGTCCGATAAGGCATTTCCCTTCGCTCTCGGATTCTCGCTTATGGGGGCGGGTTTCGCGCGGCTGCTCACGGTGTTTAAGCTTCCCGACCGACCCGTCTACACCGCCGTAGGCATCTTTCTTATCGCTCTCTGGGGACTGACCGCGGGCGGACGCCTCGAATTCCTTTTCGGCACGCTAAGCGGTGACATCGAGATGTTCTTCTTGAGCGGCGTCGCGATGGTCACGGCCGCCACGTACGTCTTGATCTACAACTCGGACATAATCCTCGCCTTGGTCACGCGCATCGGCGGCGCTTTCGGGACGATTCTTCCGGCAGTCAAGACGGCTGTCGCTTACCCTCTCGAGAACCGCTTCCGCACCGGAATGACCCTGGCGATGATCTCGCTGGTCGTCTTCTCGCTGACGATGATGTCCACGATGAACTTCAACTTCGACCGCCTGTTCCTTTCCGACGAATCGCGCGGCGGCTGGGACGTACGAGTCGAGGAGAACGCCAACAACCATATCGCCGACCTTGACGGCGCTCTGCGCAGCGGCGGCTCCTCGACCCCCGAGCAGTTCCGCACCGAGGGCCGCGTCAGCCTGGGCGGAGCCGCGTCGTCGACCGAGGTACGGCAGGACCTCAACGGCAAATTTGAGGACTACCCTGTGGTCGGCGCCGATAAGGGCTTTCTCGAGAACAGCTCGATCCCGCTCGATCACCGTGCCCGCGGTTACGAGACCGACCACGCAGTCTGGCAGGAGCTTCTTGCCGGCAAGGATGTCGCTGTCATCGACTCGTTCGCGGTCCGCCGGGGCGGCTTCAACGACTCGTCCTACGATTTCAAGGTTTCCGGGATCAACGAGAATGACAAGACGTTCGATCCGATTACCCTCCAAATCCACGCTCCGCTGTCAAGAAAGAGCAAGCAGGTGCAAGTTATCGGTGTTACAAGCCTGGGCGCCAGTACAACATTTGCTGGACTCTACATTCCGGATTCAAGCTTTAGGGAGGTCTTTGGCGAACCAGCGCTTTCCAACCACTTCATCGGCCTGAAGGACCCGAGCAAATCGAAAGACGTTGCTAAAGACATCGAGTCGACCCTGCTGACGGCCGGTGTCCAGTCCGATTCAATCAAGGCCAAGGTGGACGAGGACCAGGCTCTGTCGCGCAACTTCTTCTACTTAATGCAAGGGTTCATGAGCCTCGGACTTCTCGTCGGAATCGCTGCCGTCGGTGTGATCGCCTTCCGAATGGTAGTGGAGCGCCGTCAGCAGATCGGCATGTTGCGCGCGATCGGCTATAAGCGCAGCACCGTGGCCCTTAGCTTTCTCTTTGAGTCGTCGTTCGTAACCTTGCTCGCTATCGTCTCTGGCATGTTGCTCGCGATCTGGCTTTCGTACTTCTTGCTTTCGGCGCCCGACTTTCCGACGAACAAGAACGGCTACGCCGTCCCCTGGCTCCAGCTCGTCTTTTTCGGCGTCTTCACTTACTTGGCTTCGCTGCTGATGACCTTCATCCCTGCCCGTCAGGCCGCGAGCATTCCGACCGCCGAGGCGCTACGCTACGAATGACTCCCGGATGTCGGTAGGGGCGGGGCCTTCAGTGCCTGCCCCGCCGGCCGCGCTAGAATAGAGACGACATGCCCGCTGTCCCCGTCACGCGCCTGAACCACGCCGTGCTCTATGTCAGCGATATCGAGCGCTCGGCTGACTTCTATACGCGCGCGTTTGGCTTCGACGAGATTGGGCGTGAGGGGCCGATGGCGTTCTTCCGGGCGGCCGGCTCAAGCAACCACCACGATCTGGCGCTATTTGGCGTCGGCGCCGCCGCTCCGAAGCCCACGCGGGGCGCTGTCGGCCTCTACCACCTCGCCTGGGAGGTGCCTTCCATCGAAGACCTGGCGGCAGCCGCTTCGATGCTCGCGGAACTCGATGCCCTCACCGGAATGAGCGACCACGGAGCGACGAAATCGCTCTACGGCAAAGACCCCGACGGCATCGAATTCGAGGTGATGTGGCTGGTCCCGCGCGACCAGTGGGGTGAGTATGAACGCCGCGGCGTCGTGATGCCACTGGATTTGGATCGCGAGCTTGCCCGCTTCGGGCAGAAGTGACGTCCGGCTACTAGGGAATCGCGCCTCGCTCCTTTAGGGCGATAATCCCGTCCCAGTCGTAGCCGAGCTCCAGCAGCACTTCCTCGGTGTGCTGGCCGAGCTCCGGCGGCACGCCCCGCGGCTGCCAGGGAGTGCCCGAGAAGTCGGCCGGCGTGGCCACCGCCTTTTGCGCGCCTCCATCAGGGCCGGGCACGTCTACAAAAGCTCCCGAGGCGTGGACCACTGGGTCCTGCACGACCTCATTCACGGAGTTTACGGGCGCCCACCAGACATCGTTCGCGGCGAACTTCTCGGCCCACTCAGCCATTGACCTCGTTGCGAACACATTGTCCAGCTCCTGGACCAGCGCCGGTGCGTTGATTCGCCTTACTTCGATATTCTTGAAGCGCTCGTCCTCCATCATGTCCTGGCGGCCGATTGCACGGCAGAGATCGCCCCAGTGGCGGTCCGCCTGGAGGAGCAGTAGCCAGAACCAGCGGCCATCGCCGGACTTGTAGCAGTCGATAATCGGATTGACTGCATGGTAGCGGTCGTACGGGAGTACGGGAACGCCCAAACGCAGCGCCAGCATCGCATCCCAGCCGACCATATACACGCCGACGCGCACGAGCGGCACAGATACGCGCTGACCCTTTCCGGTCCTCTCGCGGGAATACAACGCCGCGCAGATCGCGCCCGCCGTCATCTGGCCGGTCATGTGATCGCCCATGCCACCACGCTGCTGCGGGATGTCCGCGCCCGGCGCGGTCAAGGACATGCCCACGCCGGCCTGCGACCAGAAAGCGCCGATATCGTACGCCGCCGTGTCGCGCGACTCTGTATCCGGCCCGTAGCCGGTCACCTGCCCATAAACGAGACGCGGGAAGCGCGCGTGAAGGGTGGGGTAGTCGAGGCCGAAGTCCTGGAGGACGCGCGGCCTCATATTAGTGACAAAAACGCCGGCGTCGCCGATTAGCCGCAACGCAATCTCACGCGCCCCTTCCTTCTCGAGGTCGAGAGCAACGCTTCGCTTACCGCGGTTGTCGAGTTCGAACGGCGGGTTGAGCGAAGCGGGAGAGCCCATGAGCGAGGCGAAAAGGCCGCGAAACGGGTCTCCGCCTGGGGGCTCGAGCTTGATGACGCTAGCCCCCCAGTCACCGAGCATTGCCGCGGCGGACGGCCCGGCCACCCAAAGGCCCAGCTCGACGACCCTGACACCTTCCAGCGGACCCGGCATGGCTCGTCTAACCGCTCGACTTCTTCACGAGAAGGAAATTCCAGACGTACAGCGGCGTCGTAATCCCGAGAAATACGGCGGTCCCGAAGCAACGGAACAAGTCGCGTGTCTCGATCGCTGCATCCGCTCCGACAATGCCAACCGTTATCCCTATACCTGCGGCCATTTGAGTGAAATATCGGAAAGGATCGTCATAGAACCTGAACAAGGCCCACCCCGAAGAATTTCGCGCAAAGTATAGCACGCCGCTTCCGGTTTTCATCAACCGGCGGAGCGCTGCGACTAAGGGCAAAAACTCGCAAAACGCTCGCCCGCTAGCCTAGCGGAAAGCGCCCTCAACCCGCCCGGACGCCGTCCATTCTTATGGAATGGGCGGCGGGCCGTGGCATGTGCCGCTGCCGGAGTCGCTGAACCGTCCGTGCCGCCCCTCGGGCATGAACTCCCAGTCATACCCGGCCGGGTGGAGCGTCAGCTTCAATACTCCAAAGGTGTCGTCGTTGGCCGCTTCACTATTGGGCAAGCGCGAGTCTGATTCGCGATAGTGGCTTTCGCCCCCCGTTCCGACGACGAACTCGCGGATGCCAGTCTCGTTGTCCATCGCTCCGTCCGGCGTCTGAGGCGCGAAGCGCTCGTAGTTGTGTTCATGGCCGTTCACAACCATATCCGCGCCCGCCGCGTACAACAGGCTCCACAGCGGCTTCACAAATTGAGAACTGCCGTGCACGCGGCCTGAGCTAAAAAGCGGGTCGTGCCAGATCGCCAGCGTGCAGAAGGCGGGATGAGTGTTCAGGTCCGAACGAAGCCAGGCGGCCTGCGGTGATCCATCCACACACGGAAGCTCCTGGCAGTGATCGTTTGTGTTAAGCACGATGATGTGCCAGCCACCGAGATCATAACTATAGTAGCCCTGCGCCGGATCGCCGGCGATGGCGCCATAGTACTGGAAGTACCCGTTCGCGTTTCCGCTGGCATACTCGTGGTTTCCCAGGACGGGGCGGGTTCTTGCCTTCTGACGTCCCCAGGTCGGGTCATAGCACTGTTGGTACTCTTCAATCGACCCGCTTTCGTACGCGTTGTCCCCTGCCGTGAATACGACCACTTCGCCAGTCGCGCTTGCGACTACTTGGTCCAGAAGATCAGCTGTCAGAGTATCGTTGTCCTGAGCGCATGACGAAATATCGCCGGCGCCGACGAGAACGGGGTCGTTGGGTCCGGGTGTCCCTGCCGGAGTGGCGGACGGCTGCTGTTTGTCACCGTCACTTGCTTTACCACTGCGAAAAACGGGCGAGACAGCCCAGTACACCGCCGCGCCGAACGCGATAACGGCAACGAGCGCAAGCAACTTCCAAAACATGATTCGGACCGGGCTCCTGAATCCTTACCGAGTCTAACCCAAGTCCGATGAGGGTTTGCGCTGCGGCAAAAATACGGCTCGCTGCGGAAGCTGGACTTGATACGGAAATGAAGCCTCGGTCGGGTGCCCGCGAGTCGAAACGCGAGTGTCGTGGTTCGCAGGCGCGGGACCGCTGGCGGGGACTGACTATAGACAAGCGCGGGGAGGTTGCGCGCCCAACCAGCGGCTGGACCGGTGAGCGCACAAGTCGGGCGGCACCCGACTAACCCCTCCGCGATAGTTCAACACGATCAGTCGATTAGCCGTTACACCTCTATTTAGTCGTCATGACCGCGCTCGCTGTCACCCTCAGTGTCACCTTCGTGTTCGCTATTGCTTTGGCCCTGCCCATCATCATGGTTCTCGCCCTGATCGTCCTGATCGGCGTTTTCGCAGTCCTCGTCGTCTTGATCCCCGTCCTTGTCGTCGTCACCTTCGTCCTCATCGGCGTCCTCATTCGCACAGGCAGACGGTATGGACGCTGCAGTGGGGGTAGGAGTAGGCACGCTCGTTGGCGTGGCGGTAGGCGTAGGCGACGCAGTTGCCGTCGGGGTGCCGACTGGACTGGAAGTGGGAGTTGGCGTCGGACTCGCGCAGTCTTCATCATCCTGGTCTTGGTCGTTGTCCTCGTCTTCCTCTTCTCCGCCTGCGGGCGTCGCCGTTGGCGTCAGCTCGGGCGTCGCGCTAGGCGTCGCCGTTCCGCATTCGTCATTCTCGGCAGGTGTGCCGGGACCCGAATCTCCGGCGCCTGCCAGCGCGGTCAGTCCGCCAATAAGCAGAGCCATTCCGGCTACCGCAAGCGGAAGAAAGCCGAACTTCTTAAGCATAAGTTCACCCTCCGATCATCGGTTCTGCAAAGTACAGTCGCGTTTGGGAGGCATTTGTTACACCCGAAACCGAAATTCGCGAGTGTCAACGGCAAGCGTTTAGGGGAGGGCTTGCTCCTGTGAAAGTGTGGGTGTCGTGGGTGAATTCTTGGTGCCGGGGGGCAGAATCGAACTGCCGACACCGCGGTTTTCAGCCGCGTGCTCTACCTCTGAGCTACCCCGGCACGTCAGCCCATTCTAGCAGGCGAGACGAAAGAACTTGGGGCTGCGGGAGAGAGGCTCCCTGCTAGAATTTTAGCAGGCCGGCTGGTTCGCGCGGATCGGAGGCGGGATGAAGGTCGGGACGATAAAGGAAACGAAGATCGAGGAGTACCGAGTGGGCCTGACGCCCTCAGGCGTCCGGGCGCTGGCGCACGCGAGCCACAACGTGTTCGTCGAGCAGGGCGCGGGCGAAGGGTCCGGCTTCGGCGACAGCCAGTACGAGGACGCGGGGGCAACTGTCTACCCGTCGGCGGGCGCAGTCGCTGCTGCCGTTGACCTGCTCGTCAAAGTCAAGGAACCGCTGGAGCCGGAGTTCTCACTGCTGCGGCCGGGACTGATCCTCTTCACTTATCTTCACCTTGCGCCTCTGCCCGAGCTTACGCGCGCGCTCCTTGAGTCCAGGACGAACTCCATCGCCTATGAGACGGTTCGGCGGCCGGACGGTTCTCTTCCACTCCTGGTGCCAATGAGCCAGGTGGCTGGCCGCATGGCGGCGGAAATCGCCGCGCAGTTCCTCAAGAAACCAGGCCCCGGTCGCGGCAAACTACTGGGCGGCATCGCCGGCTCCTCCCCAGCGCGGGCGCTAGTGGTCGGGAGCGGCAATGTCGGAACAGCCGCTACTCGTGTGCTCCTCGCCCTCGGGGCGCGCGTGACCGTAAGCTCGACAGACCTTCAGCGCCTGGCCGGTCTCGAAGCGCAGTTTCGTGAGCGCATCGCCACCCGCGTCACCAGCCCGGCGGTACTCGAGGAAGAGCTGCGCGGTGGGGACATCCTGATTGGCGCCGTCCTGGTCCCCGGCGGCATCGCTCCCAAGCTTGTCACGCGCGAGATGGTGCGCTCGATGGGTCCCGGGGCAGTGATCGTGGATGTCTGCATCGACCAAGGAGGAATCTGCGAGACGTCCCGTCCTACGACCCACAGAGACCCGATATACGTCGAAGAAGGGGTGCTCCACTATTGCGTTGCGAACATGCCGGGCGCAGTCCCGCGGACTTCCACCGAAGCGCTGACCTCAGCGACGCTGCCATACGTGCTGAAGCTGGCGGACCGCGGCCTTGCGGCACTCCGTGAGGATGCCGCCCTTGCCTCCGGTGCGAGCACTATCGAGGGCAAGCTTGTATCAGAAGCCGTCGCCCAGGCGCAGGGACTCGAATATACGCGGCTTGATCAGGCCTTGAGGCAATAATCAGGCTTAGGCGGCCACGCCGTCTGCATGCTCCTCCGCAGCCGGCTGCCTCTCCGCAGTTTGCCCAACGGCGCGTGCTACAATTCACGAGTCAATGTCCGCCCTTACCCTCCTCGCGCCGGAGCCTCTTGCCGGCAAGACGGCGGTGGCCTGCGGCCTCGCGCGCAGGATTGCCTCCGAGGGCAAGCGCGTATCCCTACAGAGGATCCCGGGCGATGACCATGCCGAGAACGATGAGGTGTTGTTCAGCGGGCTGAAGGGCGTCACGCAAGATTCGACGATGGCGGAAATTACGCTCATCGAAGCACCCGCCGGCGATAGGGCGCGATCGCTCGCAGATTTTCCTGATGGCC
>Ga0137366_10000981_pt1 | contig 20342 bp, 35 predicted proteins | sample SagtaG_8_FD_104938 | JGI IMG/M metagenome (GOLD analysis project Ga0137366, IMG submission 104938) | Vadose zone soil microbial communities from Sagehorn Ranch, Mendocino, California, USA - Sage1_L_60_16 metaG | ecosystem: Environmental > Terrestrial > Soil > Vadose zone | place: USA...
CGCCCCCATTTCGCCCCGAGAATGGCGCGAGAGAATGGCGGTCGCCATTGTGGGGAATGGCACCGAGGGCCTGATTGGGCAGCTCATTAACGCTCCGTAGTGGGCATAAAGAATGGCCCCATTACCCGGAGTGAAGGGTAAGGGGCCATTCTCGACTACCTAGAGTTAAGGGCTAGGAATGGTGGTTAGTCATTCCGCTGAGGATTGGGGCAGTCATTAACGAGGTCTGCCATGTTCACGAATAGCTCCGATAGGTCATCCTTATTGAATGACCGTGCGTTTGGAATCCAAAAGGTAATGGCGCTTCGGTCGTCGTCGTCCTTTGAGTGGTGGAGGATATCGGGTGATGCGAGATACATTCGTACCCCGTAATAGGTAATGCCGGTATCGGCCACCTTGGATATGATCTCGCATTCGTTCGTGATTTCCTGCGAGTAGATGTTGAGCCTCATTTTCTGCCTCCTGTTAGCGGTCTTTTGATACCGCACCTTTTGCACCGAATATCTTTCGGCGCACGTTTCCGCCCTTTAATGCGGCTACTCCATCGGTGGGAATTGAACCAGCAGCGGACCCGCTTGTTCTTTACCCGTCCGCATTTACGGCATACGTACTGTTGCGTTTGGTCGTGCGGGGTTCCCCGCCTCCCCATGGTGCCCTTACATCCCCACCGAGAGCAGGGGATAGTTTTAGGGTTGCCCATTGGAACCGCCTCTAGTGCGTCTCCTGATACGCGCTAGGGCGTTTGGAGAGGGTTCTACGTGCCTCACTGCACCCCGTAGCTCGCGGCGTAGCAGACGTTCTAGGCGGGCTTTAGTTCCCCGCCTCCTGGTAGTTCTACGGCCTTTGTTGCGTCCCATCGGAATCGCCTCCTGATATGCCAGAAACCCCGCCCTCTGGCCATCAGGGCGGGGTTTTGGCTAGCGGCTAGCTGTTGTCGGCCTCGGGCGTGGTGCCCTCGGGCGTGGTGCCCTCGGTGCCCTCGGGAGCGGTCGTGGTCGTGGTCGTGGTTGCGGGAACCGTGCGAGGCTTCTTGTCCAGCACGGCGAACGAAACCGCCTCGTGGCCGAGCAGTTCGGGCTTGAGGTTGAACCGCTGAATGTGCTGGTCCGTGACCACGAACGAGGAACCGTAGCGAATCCGAACGCCCTGGGGGTCAGCGGCCTTGTTAATGAGCTTCTTTAGCTCAGCGGCCTTGTCCGGGGCGGGGAAGTAGGTCACGACCACGCCCGCCTTGACCTGACCGTTCCAGTCGCCGGGCTTGCCCTTGGCGGTCCAGTTGTCGTGAGCGGCCTTGACCTTACGGTCTAGAACCTGCTGCCGCTCGTTCCGAGCCCTTACCGGCATGGTTTCGGCGGTCAGAGCCTCGGCCAGGATGACGCCGCCCTCTGAGAGGAAATCGAGGGACAGTTCGTCGGTGGCAGGAGCGGCCTCGGGAGCGTTGCCCTCGGTGCCCTCGGTGCCCTCGGGAGCGGTACCCTCGGGCGTGGTGCCCTCGGGAGCGTTGCCCTCGGTGCCCTCGGGAGCGGTGTTCTCGGGCGTGGTGCCCTCGGGCTCGGTGCCCTCGGGAGCGGTGTTCTCGTCGGCCTGGTTGCGGTTACGGAGTCCGGTACGCGCCATTTTGTTTGCCTCCATCGGCGGGCGGTTCGGGTGAATCCCGAACAACTACTCACAGGTTATCAGGGTTTGTTACGTGGCGGAACCTTCCCGAGTCCGGTTTTTGGTAACGGAATGGTAACGATCGCGGCGGCTTGAGCTGTCCGCTCGTGGCACTTATGGCGACAGTGACACTTGGGAACCGTGCGGTTTACCCAATGGTCACAGTGAGCGCATATGACAAATGGCGCTCCCATGGTCGTCTTGGGCTGACCGTGGACTATGCGAGTAATAAGCGGAATTACCAGACGGTGGGGAAAATCCCCGTGGTCGTCGTCATCATTGGCGCACATAATAATCGTCACCTATTCCCCTAAGCGGTTGGTTGTCGGTGCCTCGTTTCCGTACTCGTCACGAGCGACGATATTGTTAACCCTCCCTTCCGTATCTGCCCATTGCTGGATAATGGATAGCCGCTCAGAACAAACGGTCTGACTCCCGCCCATGTTCGGAACGGGTTTGCGTCCGAGGTTGTCCAGGCATATCGGACAACCATTTAGGTGTTTTTCTAGAACGTCGTTTAGGAGCGGGCGTTCGGTTTTCTCTCCATTGGATTCGCTCATAAACGCTAGCCTCCCTGAGTATTTTCTGGGCACCGTGCCACCCATTGCCCTCGGGGTGAGTATCACAGAATTGGTACTCTCCTGGTTGCCCGAGATGTTTTATAGCGAACGCTTGCGAGGTTATGCAGCCGCATTTAAGGACTACATCGGGTTCCATGTTCGGGGCGTAGTACCTCATTTCTCATGCGTTGCCTTATAGTGACCTAGCATAGCTAGAACCGCTAGCCCATTATGCATGTCCCAGAATACGGACTCTGTATCGTGAATCTTAACGATGGTATGTATCCCGCATTTATTGCACCGATACATAACGTCGCCCTCATGCGTGATAGTTGCCTCTATCATGCGCGCCACCTTTCTATGGTGTGTATCACGGGCTTTACCGATTTGCAGTCGGGTCACATAGCGGCTGATTTTCCAGGCCGCAGCAATACCCAATGCAGACAGTTTAGGAGGTACAGATCAAACCGTCTAGGCCGACCGCTCATATGCCTACCCTCCTATTCCGGGCGGGTTCCCATCGTAGTTTACGAGAGGGATGCTTATCCTCGTACCGCCGATTCCTAGCCCGCCCTTTAAGGCTTAGGTTGTATTTGCGATGGGCGGCTAGTCTCCGTTCCCGCTTAGAGTCTGTCATCCAGTGTCCCCCTAGCATAGATATCGTCAGAGGTTGCGAATATGTCCGACCCTAGCTCAGTATCGACCTCTCCGATTTGCGGGTCATCGGGTGACATTAGCCAGGGTAGTTTATGCTCTGTCGATAGCATGTCACGTGGAGGCATATGGGTAATCACGTGCATATCTCCGAGCCCTAGTCGGCAGAGCCGACAGAATGGCGGGAAGTGCGCTCCCTTACCCGTTCCCCCGAATGTTATCTTGTTTGGCTCCGACTCCCATTGTCGCCACCGTTCATGTTGGCCGTTGAGGGCTTGACGATATCCGACAAATCGAGTCCGAGTCGTCTTGATATACGCGGGCTTATATGGTTGCTGGAAAGATGCCCTTTCCAGAGCCGCAAAGGCATCCTCCACTGATATTGAACCGTGCGGGATACCGCGAGATTTTGCCTCGGTCCAAAGCCCAGTTTCTGAGTCTCGGAACCAATAGATACCGTTCTGCCAATACAGAACCGCGCCGAACTTCTCTTGCTTCCATTGCCCCAATCCGTCACCGAATCCCTCTGGTACGAGAGATTCAGGAAATGGAACCGTAGCCGTGACTCCATCGGTATCGACACTGATAAGCCCTTCCATCTTATAGGCGTACTGAGCAACCTCGAATATGGCCGCTCGGCAGTGCGAGGTTATGTAGCCCGCAAAGGCTAGTTCATGCGAGCGGGGAGCTTGCCTCGTTTTACGGTCCCACCCTACCCGCCGAGCGAATGCGCCATATATGGCCGCTAGACTCCACTTGTAAGCTTTCTCGGCTGGATCGTAGTTATCCGGGTCTTTGAGCTTACGCCGTACCTCGTAAGAGTCATTTACCCAGCGGAACGGATAAGTACCGTCATCCTCGAATACCCAGCATTCCAGGAATCGGGCATGAATATTGCCAGCCACAAGACGAGCCTCGGGACTCCAAAACCATCCCTCAACACGACTAGGCCACGTGAGCCGACCACTTTTGTCTCGATGAAACAACGGATATGGACGCTCAGAGTTACCGGACTTACGACGTGCTTTGTTTCGAGCGGGATCGTGGTCGTCAAAAACAATGTGATAGAGGCCGAACCTTGCGATGTCTCCCGAACTACGTATTTCAGAGGGATCACGTCTTACCCATTTTCCGCGTGAGAGGTTAGGTAGCTCGGCTATCGCCTGGACATAAGCACTATTCTTGTCGAGGGTAAAGACTGGTCCCTCGTACAGCCCGCATTGCCACGCCTGGAACCGCCCGCCCGCGTATGCCATGCGAGTAGCTGCCCGCACATTGGCCGGAACATTCTTAGACATACAGTCACGTACTTTGTTAAAGCGGATAGCGTAGGACGCTAGTGCTCCTGGACCGTGCCATGCATGGATACGGAATCCGCCCCGGTAAGCGGCCTCCCGTACCTTATCCATTAGCTCGGGACCGAGGGAGATTTCATCCGACCAATAGGCGATAACTTCCATCATGTCAGCATACGTAAAGAAACCCCGCTTGGCTTTCCCCGCCTCAATACGAGCTAGTTTTTCAGCCGAGCCAACCCCGTATTTCTTGAGGGCAGTTACGTACTTGGAATGGAAGAACCCGAAACAATCGTAGACTGTTATAGCGGTCCCATCCCTGGATATGGTAAATATCTTGTGCGGAACGTGAGCTATCCGGTATCCATTCCATCGTACTTTACCCGTGATCTTGAGCACTGCCAGCATACGCCAGGGAAGATCCTTTAGGATCATGTTAACGTCGTACTCAAAGGCAAACCCAACGTGGAATGCCTCGGGGTTCTGTTGCTCAGTTTTCAGCAACAGGTCGAGGCATTCGGCGGTCCCGAGGTTCATTCCCGAAACGTAGTCTAGGTTAGAGTTGCCAAATAGCATGTAGCGATGCTGGGGCGTAGCAACGCCCGAGGAATCGACCACGTAGGCGGTATAGCCCTCTCCGTCCCACATGACAAATTCCCGCTCGTCATCTGTGCGACGGCGGTAAGCAGCTTGAGTAGCCTTATTGCGAGGGACGTTTTTATGGTACCGCTCCCGAGCGGCTTTACGGTCCCTGGCAATAGCGGCCTCAGATATTCGGGTCATCCTTAACCCGGTATGTGTCGGGAATAACCCGCCATAGAACACGCTCGTACAAGCCGCCTAGCGTACGGTCAGTCTTGAGCGACATTAGTATGGTGGCTGGTCCCGTGGTGAAATGAGCATGGCGGGACCAATCCTCGCCCTCGGGCGATTCCAGCCATTTAATGACTAGCCTAGTATCCTCGTCCAGGAACATAACGGGTTGCCTCCAAAAATGGCGGAGGCCATAGGCCACTATTCGTAGCCCATGGCTTCCCGCCATCCTTCCCAATCGAAATCGGCCTCGTCTATTCCGAGGTAATCGAAAAATTCCTCACGGATGGCCGCAACGTCATCCTCAGAATAGCCCATAGCCTCTAGCTCTATAGCGTCGTAGGTAAACCCCGTCTCGTATAGAGCCTCTACGTGGCCAATTTCCCAGTCTTCTAGGGCCTGGGTTCCAGGCGTATTCTCGAATACATCCTGGAACCCAGAATCCCAATCCTCGTAGGGCATTCCTGCCCGCCGAGGTTACTCGGCCTGAGCGGATACGGTAGAGGGTTCGATCGGCAGGAGCTTAACGACTTCCTGCCCGCCCTCCAGGGCGGTACCCTTGACCTTGACACGCTCGGACTTGCCCTGTGAGGCGTTAACCTCACCGTGAACGTAAAGCCACATGAGCTTTGCGACACAGAACCGCGCCGAGGTATTGCCCTGGAATACCTCTCCCACCTCGGGGAGCTTGACCGATCGCTTTTCCTCGCCCGTCTTGCGGGTACGAGCGGCCTTGAACATGACGTACAGTTGCTTACCCTCGGGCGTGGTAAAGATTGAGGTAATGGCCTCTGCGTTGCTTGAGGCCACCGACCGAGAGAACTTGATCTCGATATCGAGGATTTCCAGCTCACATCCCGCGAGCTTTTGCATGTTGAGTGGTTCCCGCTGGTCGGCCTCGTACATTTCGGCCTTTGATTCGGCCTCGAAAATGTCCATCACGTCGTCGCCCTTGAATGAGGAATCCTCAAGAGCGGCGGTTGCCTCACTTTCCATGAGGCGGATAAGGCGCAGGATACGCGGGGAGGGAATAACGTCCCCATTCCTGGCCTCGCTTGAGGCTACTGCGGTACCTTTGCCATTACTGGCCATTTGTGATACACTCCCTTTGTGGGACTCGGAATCGCCCGCGTAATGGGCGGTACTTCCAATGATACCAGTTATCAGGAGGTACCGCCCATTAGCCATTATAACGGATTGGTAACAATTTACAATGAGTCGCCATTCCCAAAAGTCATTCCCTGCCACTAATGAGAGCACGCCCAATCAGCTCTCAGAACAGAGCGGGTACGGCGGAACCTATGTCCCGAGGGCGGTTAGGCCCGGTACTCATATCAGGCAACCAGAGCCGATAACGGTAAAGGACATTGAGGATAAGCCGCTAAAGTTTATTGCTCTCGCGCTTTCCGCCCTACAGCGACAATTCAGACGAGTAGCTACATCCATTGAAGATCGGTCTATGGCGGTTGACGAGTACCAATCCCAAACGCCTACAGGGCCGGTAACTAACACGCTCACTATTCAGCCGCAGTATGAGACTAACGAGCGGATAACCTCAATCCTGGTTGTCGGTCCCGCTGGGGCATGTACGGTAACCCTCGGGGACCGGGTTATGCCTCTCACGATTCCCGCCTCTGGGTTCCTCCTGATTGCTCCGGTTTCAATGTTCATCGGGCGGGACGATTTGCGGCAATTGACAACCTCCGCTCCTGGACAGATCAATCTGATATTGGGCGGGTATGCAGACACTAGGGGAGTAGGACCGTGAGCGAGGATTCAGCCGAGCGGATAGAGGCCGCAGCAACCGCCGCAGCGGCGGGCGTTGCGACGGTAGAGAACGAGCAGGCCGAGCAGGAACGAGCCGAGGGCATGGAGGCCGCAACCTCCGTAGCCGCCGAATCCGCACAACAGGCCGCAGAACAAGCCCAAGACGCCGCAGAGGCCGCTAACGCCGCAACCGAGGCCGCCAATCGGGCAACGGAACAAGCGGCCTCTGCGGGCGATGTAGCCGAGGCCGCAGCAACCGAGGCGTACTCAGCCCGCGATGACATATCCCGCCTACGCGACGAATTTACGGGCGGGATTCAATCCCTACGGGAACACATAGACGGGTACCTCGCAAAACCCGCCGAATCCTCCGAGCCAACAGAGGTTAGGGTCACCCATGAGTCAGGAACCGATAACCCCACCGACACAGGGACTAACGCCGGAAGCGGAACAAGCCCTACGGGAACAGGGGATTATCGACCACGACACAGATTCGGTCGCCGCCGAGGATGAGTTTAACGAAACTCCATTCCCGTTCGCCGCAATGGAAGACCTCGGGGAGGGCGATCCAGGCGAGATTATCGAGGCGGAAATCGTAGAGGAACCCAACGGGGATTCCCCGAATCGTGGACGGTCCCGCTCCCGCTCCCGCACCGACCGCAATCCCCCCAGCGGCCAGAGTGTGGCGTCACCCCGTGCGCCGAGGGATGCTAAAGCGGGACCGCCCACCCTAGACGAGTGGCAAAACTTCTTCTCCCGCGTGGTTCTCAGGCTCGTAACCGAGTGGTATCTATCCTATGCATTCCGGGGCGTAGACGAGGATACCCTAACCGATAAAGAGCTAGACCGCCTCGCAATGACCGATGACGAGCGGCAGCTAATCTCGGTGCCGATAGCCGAGCTATCCCACAAATCTAAGATCATGCGCAAGCATGGCCGCATGATCGTAGCTAGCGGAGATGCCCTTAATTCCCTCGTGGTCATGGCCGCTTGGGCTAGCCGAGTAAACCGCATAGCTGCAAAGCATCGGCCAAAGCAACCCAAAGCTAGGACGGTTATCAATGGGAGTAGCGGACAGAGTACGGAAACGCCAAATAGCCCGCCATCGGGAGCAAACGGAGGGCGTATCCCAGAATGGTTCTCCGGTCCAATCTTCCCTGGTTCTGGCTGAGCCTGCCCATATCGCCCGCCTACGCGGGGTTATGTCGTCACTCATGCGCTTTGTGCAGGAGAATAACGACGGTTCAATGATGGGACGCATGGCACCTATCCTAATGTCGTTTGCCGAGGAATTGGCCGACGAACTAGGGGAGCTAGACGAGCTAGCTATACGCGCCTACATGTACCAAATCGGGGAGGTTATCTCCTGGATTGGTCACGGGGATAACGAGCGGCTACCGGAGGGCGTTAGGGCGTTTGCCGAAATGATCCAGCCAACGGGAGATGAGGTTGGTACAGTCGAGGGCGATTCCGAAACCGATGAGCCAGCAGAGGGAGATGCCGTGGTGGCCGGAATGGACGACACTAGCGGAATGCAGGAAATACGATCCTGAGATATGGTTCGATCTAGGCCCATCGGGGCGATACCGCCGAGCGGCAATCGACCGCGCCAAAGGAATATGTTATCAATGTCCCGTCATCGCAAAGTGTCTACGCGAGAATCTGACAGTTCCCTATGGGATTTTCGGTGGTATGACACCATTGGAGAGATGGAGGTTGCTTGGCAATCGCGGGCATCCGAGCCGCTCAAAGCCCGCATTCTCCACCTCCGTTCTACCCTCCGGCAAATCGAGGAAATCTGCGAGCCCTACCAGCGGAACCAAATCACCAACGAAATCAGCGGCCTCTGCGCTAGGGAGCTTGCGATACTCGAATGGTGGTTGCTTAAATGACAACCGCCGCTCCTCCCCGCTCGGTTCACATATCCGAGCTATTGCCTAAGCCAGGGGAGCGGGTTCTAACGTTCGGGCGGTCCCGCACGGGTAAATCTTCCCTTATGGATTGGGAGATTCGAGAGGTACAGAAATCCCGCCCTACGTGTATGCAAATTCTCGTAGATTCTAAACCCCGATTCCGAGCCGAGAAAACACGTGGACCGTTTCACTACCGTAACAGACGGGATGCCTCGAAGCTATATACACACTGGGCTAAAGGGCCGGTTGTACCTAATAGCGTGGTCGTGCCAATATGGGATGACCACCCATTTCGTGGTTTGTGGGACAAGAAAAACCCTAGCGAAATTGCCATCATGCAATCAGGAGACTCTGCCGACTGGAAACGGATACTGCAATTGCTCTCCGCTTTCACGGCAGCTCATATCCGTGACCGTGAGCGGCGAATCGTCGTGGACGAAACTCTTGACTTTTATAACCGTAACACTTGGGGAATCGACGGGCGGAACGATCCGTTTTATCGAACTGCCAGAGCAGGAGGGGAACGAGCTATCGGAATTGAATTGGGAGCGCATAGGGTGCATGGTATGCCACCTTTGATTCTCAATATGGCCAGCCGAGTTAATCTGTTTCATCTAGCCAATGATAGCGATATGCGACACTTGCAACAGAACGTCGGTATTCGGGATGCTGAATCTCCCGAGGGCGAATACGTATTCCGACAGTGGGTTGTTAAACCTGGAGGCAAGCTATCGGAACCGTTCACAGGTAGGGCTACCTATCCGCAGTCTTACCTAGACCAGCTATCCGCAACATGAAAGGACTACGCGGTGGCTCTTGAAAAATTCGATCAGCCGTTGGTATTCGCGCTAGCGATTACCTTTACGGTAATCGGAATGATGGCGGTTCTGTCCTGGCTATTCTCCACGCTCCATTGGACGGGACCGCTCGGACTAATGAAGGGCGGTGTAGTTGGAGCATGAAACTCAAGCATTGGGTGTTCTTTGCCCTTATCGTCGTCGGCGCGCTATTCCTCTGGCATAACTATAGCCAGCATGGCGGGGTCGCTGGCGTCAAATCAGGTATCGGAATCGGTTAGGAGACATAGCCGGAATGACTACGCCTCAAGCTGCACAGGTTCCCGTCGGTTCCCTCTATGGCCTCCCTGGCTTTACGGAACGGTTCGAGCAGTACGAGAACCTTAACAACATCCTTACGACACTGAGCGCAAGCGGAAACGCAATCGCCAGTATCACGCCCTGGAACCCTCCCGCCTCATTCCAGAAGACAGACATTGTTCTGTGGTGGGAGCTGGAAACCTACGTAACCCAGCAGGTGACATTCTCGGCGGGCGGTCTTACGTGGTCCCCCGAGGCACCTTACAACAAGCTCCAGGGACTACGCCTCAAGCTCCAGGGACAGTACACGCCCATTGAGGTTGAAAGCGGTTTTGACGCCGCTTTCATGCAGATGTACCGTCCCATGCGGGGACGCGGACAGAGGAACGTACAAGACCTTATGTCTACCAATGTCCCGCTAGCGGCTGGATATCCCAATTCGACAATGCCCGAGGCCAACCTCTCGGGTACTGCCGCTGGGGCGGGAACGGTCGGCGGGCAGGGAAACGCAGCATCAGGCGTTATTACCTCGCCGCTCAACAGCCAGAACTACCCGTTCGTTCTGGAAATCCCAGCGGGCATTTTCCTCGATGAATACTGGGACCTAGCCCTAGACGGTTCCCTACTCCCCAATTCGGCGGGTATCGTCGCGCCATCGGCGGCATTCGTAAGCCCGCAATACATGGGAGGCGGGGAGCGGGTAGTCGTACCGCAGTTCAATATCGCCCCTATCGCGGGAGCGAACTTCGATCAGTTCCCCACGGGCATTACCTCCGCCCTCACCATTACCGCAGCGTCGGTAAACGACTCGGTTCTGATCAATGCCCGCAGGGTAGGCGTATTCGCCTCTGAGAACCCCGCAGAGCTGCCCCCGGTATTCAACTGGCAATATCGGCGGGCATCCAAGCGGGTTCCCATCGGAGCGGTTACAAAGGTCGATATCCCCATCACGGAATACGGTCAGGTTCTCTCTACCTACTGCCGTATTTTCGACCCCACAACCGCGCAGGGATCGTATTACAACATCGCAAACATGACCAAGTGTCAGTTGCTTTACGGGTCTAACCTCCCGCGATTCGACGACGATCCCGCGACAATGCAATACCGCTGGATTCAGCAACACGGATTCCTGCCGCCGCAGGGGGCCGTAGCATGGGATCTAGCGGCTACAGGGTTCAATGACAACCTCTCGAATGCCCGAGCCCTCAACACGCTTACCAACGCGAATACGCATTATCACCTGGAGATGTCGCCCGCTCCTGGTGCTAACGCTTACGCCGTTATCGGTACGGAATTGCTCGTTCCGGTTTCGGTCCAGTAGAGAGGCCGCGCCAATGCTCGGTTACGAAACCGCAGTAGTCAACGGGCAAATGGTGAACGTGGCACCTAAGCCCGCATTCGATCCACTCATTTTCGGGCAGGCATACACAGGTCCCGCGTACTGGCCTCGTCAGGGCGTTTACAACGTCCCTCCCGTCTTGCCTAGTGGGGAGCTACAACAATCAATGGCACCCGCCGCATACGGAATGAGCGGAACGCCGCTCCCGAGCCAATCCGACGAAAAAGGCTCACCATTCCACCCAACCAAATCCCCGCTCTGGATGGCTCTGCTATTCCTCGTGGCGGGGATTCTCATGCTCCAGTACATCCACTACAAGTGAGGTAACCAATGCCACCCGCCAAGGACAACGAAACCCCGCGTATGGGTGATCGGGAAACCCTCACCCGTTCCGAGGTAGACAAGATTATCAGGGATGCCCTAGCCGAGCAGCAGAGGGCACACGACCAGGAGCTAGCCGACGTTCGGCAAATGCTCCCTACGGCAATGGTGCCCGCCCACGGTGGCGGTCCAGGCGTAGACAACCATCAATCCTCGTGGTCACTGGCCGAGCAGGAGGCCGCAGCCCGAGGGGAAACACTCGATCACTGGGAATAACCCGTGAACCCCATAGGCGTTTTGGTTATCGCCCTCGGGATTGCCTTTATCATCATCGGTTTTAAGGGCAGTCAGCACCGACTAGTATCGGCCTTGACCAATAGGCCGCCCAAGTCAGCATGACTAAGCAACAGAACACAGTTATATGGATCGGCCTTATCCTGATCACGCTTAACCTCGTGATTCATATAGCCGACCTAAAGCAACTGTTGTTCGGCGGGCATGTGAGCGGGAAAACCGAGGGCAACCCCGCCCAACCGCCTCAAGGTCAAAACAAAACGCCTCCAAATGTCCTAGCTCCTGGTCCCCTAGATCAGCCGCCGGGCGGAACCCCGATAGTGGTCTGACATGGCTAAAGCCGTAAAGCAACCCGGTAGCGATATCGTCATCACGACCGCGATAGAGCTATTGGGCGTAGGCGTGTTTACCATTCTAGCGGGAGTGTCGGACGATATGGGTTCGGTCGTGGTCGTGATAATGTGGGGCATCCTTCTAGGGTGGTTCCTACTCCACACATCGGAATTTTCCAAGATGGTAGGTTCACTGTGAACAACTTTTGGAAAGTGCTTACGCTCTTTTTCCTCGGCGCGATTTTCGTAGCTGTAATGACCCATTCTCGGGGATTCAGCCGAGCCGCAGGAACGCTATTCACGGGCGTTAACACTCTCGGCACGACGCTAGAGGCGGGGAATATCAAGGCGGGTGCTTAATGCCCGAGCATCCCAATAACTACGCGACCGACACAGGGCAGGGCGCGTATCCGGGCTATGCGGCAGCATTGCATACCGCACCGTATAGCATGGTATCTATCAATGGTTGCGAGAGGCGGGCTCCCAATCGTCGCCCGAGCCAATCCGACCTAGATTTCTCTCCCTGGCCTATCCGCCGTTATACCAATATGAGCGTTACAGACGTTCAACTGAATAACGGTCTACACAGAGGAATTGCCAGCGGTAGGCGGTTCGGCTATCGCGGTGAGGGTTACCTCTGGACAGTCGCCCCGATTATCCCTGGACAAACCCGCGACAATGTGGCCGGGTTTCATAGGCGGGGACCGTCACCCTATACCGTAGACGACGTATTTACGGCAGGCCCAGGAGCGCAGCCCGAGCATCCAGGAGGGCCAGGGAAAATCGCCGCTCCGACGTTCGTCAATCCAATGACGGGATAAGCCGATGCCCGAACTACCGGCCAAAGATTCCGACAGTCCCGAGGCCAACGCAAAGCACCCTAAAAAGGGAATGCTCACAGGTAAGAACAAATGGTACGTGGTCGGCGGCCTCGCAATTATCGCGGTTCTCGTGTTCGTATTCGTGAGGAAATCGAACGCTAACGACGCGGGCGGTTCAACCTCGGGACAAGCGGGCTCGGGACTAGACCCAGCAACCGCCGCAGCGTTGCAAGGTGCCCTTATGCAACAGGGTTCCGCAGCGGGACAACAGGGCGGGGCGGTCCAGGGACCAGCGGGCGAGGCGGGACCAGCAGGCCCAACAGGCCCAGCGGGAGGCGTAGGCCCAGCGGGACCGCCAGGTAAGCCCTCACCCGTTCCTAAGCCTAAGCCGCCTCCACCTCCCCATAAGCCGCCTCCCCATAAGCCGCCCGCCAAACGCCCGGTAGCCCAGTATTACACTGTCAAACCTGGTGATTCTCTGTCGGCCATTGCTTCCCGCCTCCATATCTCGGGAGGCTGGCACGCACTCTATAATCTCAATCGTGGTGCGGTTGGGAGTAACCCGAATCTTATTCATCCTGGATTGAGGCTGAGGCTACCATGATTAACCAGCAATTCAAAACAGGGCTCTTTATCGGTGCGGGCGTACTCGTGGCGATAATCCTTATCGGCTGGCTTATGAAGCTCCTGTAATGGAGAACGTTAAGCGGGCTATTAAGCCTACCGGACACTTTATGAAGAACCGCAGAATAGAGATAGCCCTCGGGGTTATCCTATTCCTCGTCGGGGCGTTGCTCGTTTATGACGCATTTGACGGACGCGGTAAGAAACTCCCTTGGCCTCTAGGCGCGGTTGCGCCATGGTAAGATGACACGTGCCGAACTACTTACGATCATCTTGAGCGCAATAGGCATACTGGGAATACCAACCCTTGTTTTCATTGTTCGGATATCGCGCAAGTGGACGCAAGTAGAGGACAAGCTAGATACCATAATCACAAAAGAAGTGGAGGCCAAAAAAGAAGCAGAAACCAAAATGACCGTTGTAGAGACAGAGCTTAAATGGATGAGGGACAAGATATGGCAGCTATGGGTAAGGTGGGGAGGTAAGCGTTAATGGCTCCGCCTCCAGTGCCTAGCCAGTATTCGCAATATGTCACGCAGGCATCCTCGGGAACAAAGCTCCCTATTGGCGTAGTCCAGGAGCAGGCATTTGTCGAATCGGGTTATAACCCTGCCGCTGTATCGCCCGCTGGCGCCAAGGGCTTTTGGCAATTCATGCCAGCAACATATAACAGTGTAGCCGCTCGGGCGGGCGTTCCTCCTGGCACCGAATTTAACATAGCCGACGAGACTAAGGCTTATGTCGTCTACATGAATCAGCTACTTAAAGATGAGGGCGGGAACGTCTTTAAGGCATTGGAGGCATACAACGCGGGTGAGGGTAACCTATCGGCGGGCTCGGGTTACGCTCGTAAGATTCTGTCAGAGGCGGGACAGTCTAACCAATTGAACGTTGCGGGCGGCTCCTCCCCTACGCCCGCAACCCTAACGGGATTCAATCCGCTTAACCCTTTGGGCGGGGTTGGCAGTGCAGTACAGGGAGCGATTACCGGGGCGTTTTCTAGCCTCATACAGGGCATCTTTAATGCCCTCGGGGTTCCGAACCTTAAAGACTTGTTCCAGCGGCTAGCCTTGATATTGCTCGGGGTTGCCCTCATTCTAGTTGGAATCCGTATTGTCTCGGGCGGTTCGAGCAGTAAGCAACCATTCCAAGTCAACGTAAACGAGGAACGCGACGAGACTACGGGAACAACCAAACGAACAAAGGAAACACGTCACCCGCTCGGTAAGACTAAAACCACCACGGTTAGCGGAGCGGGAGCGACCGAGGCAATGGAGGCCGCTGCCATTGCCTGATATAGCCTCTGCCGCCCTCCGATACCAGGGAGCTAGTTACGTATTCGGCGGGATTCCCTCACATGGTATCGGCCAATGGGATTGTTCCTCGTTCGTAAACTGGGTTGTCGGACATGATCTGAAAATGGCTATCCCTGGCTACAGTCCAGGGACGTATAACGGACAAACACATGGGCCGGTAGTGCTGGATTGGGCTACGTGGTCGGGAGCTAGCACCCATAAGGGACCGCCCGCCCGTGGTGATCTGTGCGTTTGGCCGGGAGCGGGAGCGGGCGGGCATGTTGGCATCGCTGTAAGCGGAACACAGATGATATCCGCCCTCAATCATTCCGAGGGTACCAAAACCACGGGTATTACGGGGTTTGGTCCCCGAGGCGTTGCGGTTGTCTTCCGTTCATTGTCGGGCAATTCCTCGGGCGGGGTTTCCGTTCCTAGTCTCGGGATTCCGGGTTGTCTTATCGGGTTGGTTCTCATGCCGTATGAGATTGTCAAGGTATCGGGCGGGCATAAAGTCAAGAACATGATGACGGGGCGGTTCTACTCACGTAAACCGCAAAGCGAGGAACGAGCTAAAGCACAGTTGCGAGCATTGGAGGCCGCAGAACATAACCCAGGATGGAGAGGCCGACGAGCTAGGCGGGCGGCTAGATGACGCTATTCCTGCTTAGTTCATCCGTTCGCCCTGTGCAATTGGTAGCCAAAGGCGACGGACCAACTCTGCTAATCAATCGGGATATTGTTAACTCGGTTCTCTACGGTCCCCGTGAGATTACCGCCCAGAACTATAACGCTTACTCGGTAATTGATGCCCTCGGCTCTATCACGGTTGACGGGGATAGCGACATTTACGCTATTCCCCTAGCGGGTTCGCCTACGGTTGACGTAGTACAGGGAGCGGCTAACTGGACTCCATCACCCGCCCTAGTAGCCGCCCAGATAAATACCCTCGGGCTAGCCAAGGATGCGACGCTAGCAACCACTAACGCTAACACGAGTACGACCGCAAGCAATACCGCGACAACCGCTAGCAATGTCAATACGGTTAATTCAACCCTCGGAACGCCCGCCCAGAGATTGGACGTTCAAGGGCTGACCGTGGGCGGGAATCCGGGCGGGGTTCCCCTATTGCGAGATACTATCAATCTTGCTAACTCTACCGCCCTAGCCCTCCCCGCTAACGCTGCAACCACTCTGCTAAGCAATACGGTAATTGCCACTCCCAGCTTTGAGGGCGTATTCTCATTCTGGATGCCCGCAACAACGGGAACAATTCCGTTCGCAGTTATTACCATGACTTGGCAGGATTCGTTTACCGGGCTACAGGTCGGACGTAAAGCCTACGTTGTACCATTCGGCAACGGTTCCACAAATGCAGTCACGGTTTATATCTCTGGTCCCGTGCGAGGTAATCAGCTAACTCTGACAGTCTCTAACCGTGATCCCGCTCAAGCGGGCAGCATGACATACGCATTTAATCTCACAAGCCATCTGTATCTATTCGATAAGCTATTGCAGCCGCTTTATCCGGCAACCTCGCCTAACGGATTCGCCCAGGGAGGCGGTAACCCGTCTAAGGGTTTGCTATTTGCGTCTAGCCCTGCCGTAGGAGCGGGAGCGGGAACAACCGTTACCCGTATGACTGCGGCCTCTAATGCTAAATGCAAATTCAGTCTTGACCTCGGCGGGGCACCTAACGGATTGAATGTCACTATTTCCACTCCATCTAGCACGCCTCTTTACGACGAGGTAGCGGCGGGCGAGGTTCTTTATCGTATTAATGGCACGGCAGGAGCGGGCACGACTATTGAACTGCAAATGCCCAACGGACCGCTTAACATTAATATGATCAATCAAGGTGCGGCGGGAGTTAACCCGAACGTGACTCTTACGGCAATGGAGTATTAACGTGGCTATCGGAAACGCGGGCTCACTGAGCATCACGCATATCAATACGACGCTAGGCAACCTCGCCGTCAGTAAGCGCAACCACGAACAAGACGTTATCCAGTTTGCCCACATACTCAATCAAGAGGGCTCGGCTGGATTGCAAGCTATCGGGTTTTCTGCGGGTGATGCTACCAACGTGCTAGCCGCTATTAATCACCTGCTGACCAATGCTCAAATCTATTTCGGGCTGGCTAACCAGCCAGCAAACTTTAACTTTGACATTACGCCTGATCTTATCGAGGCGCGGGGAGGCGTTATTCAGTGAGCCGCAGAGTTATTCTAGAGGTTCCGCTCGTACTAGTAGCGGCCATTATCGTAGCGGTGGCCGCCCTTGTTTACTGGCTTATCCTGCTTATCCCGTTCCTCATTAAACCGAGTCTCGTTCGGCCACTCCAGGAGAAATGTACCGATACCTTTACTAGCCAGTTCGGTAAAATGCTGGCATCACGCAGGAGGCAAACAAAGCTATGGACGACGCAACCATCGCAGCCCTCGGAACCACAATCCCCGCAATCGTCGCCGCAATCACAGGTCTAGTAATAGCTATCAAGGCCCATGCTCGGGCAACCAATGCCAGCGCAGACGCAATAGAGGCAAGCACGATTGCCAACTCTGCGCATGAGGCAATACAGAACCATAAAGACGTACACATTACCGGAGGTTCAAAAGCGTTATGGGATTCACCGTAGTTTACGACGTTACCGGCTCGAATTTCGGTCACCAGCCAGCGGGCAACGTCGCGCTATACGTCACGGGATCACAGGGCGTACCCGCTACCGCCGCGCAACTCGCAAAGCATCCCGAGGCCGTACTAATCGACCAAACGCCCGCCTCTGGCCAATGGGACAATAAGGCCGACGTTGATGATTACGAGCGGGGAGCGGTACGCCTGGACGAGCTAGCGGGCAGAGCTAAAGCCCGAATATCCTCGTTCAATTCAGCCGCCCGCCCTGGCCAGCGTTCGCCCGCCGTGTATGCGTCGGCCTCCAACATATCCGACGTGGTAAACAACCTTATTAAGGGCGGGGTTAAATCGGGCGTAGGGCTATGGGTAGCTAACTGGTCCCTCTCCGAGCCAACCGCCATATCTGAGGTTATCAATGCCTCTGGTCCGTTCCCGATTATCGGGGTTCAATTCCACAATGCGGGGTTGTTCGATATCTCCGTATTCTCTACTACGTGGCTAAACAACCGCTCGGCGGTACACAAGCCAGTAAAGGCCGTTCCGCCTCCTGGTCCCTGGCTTGACGCTAACGAATGGGATTGGCGGGAGGTATCGACCATAGGCGTAGGAATGGACGGGCGGGAACATACGTTCACGTACAACCGCGCAAACAACGCCTGGAACAAACTCCAGTAACCTTAGACCGATCGTTATCAAAACGTTACCAAAGTAACCATAGACCGCCCGCCCGCTCCCTTGCCTCCGAGCGGGCGGGCATGGTAATCTGTAGCTAGTGATTCCGAGTAGCCCAGGAGGCTTACAATGTCCGCACAGATCAGGTCAGAGGTTAGGCGGGAAGTTTTCTCCAACTTCCAAACCCTCTCGGTTACGTTCTACGTTTACAACCCGCACTCTTACTTTGCGGGTAGGGCAACGGATCGGTGCGCGTGGGAAATGCTGGGAATGGCCGCTATCTACACGCCCGCAGTCGGTCACGATCACTCGCCCGTTATCGCGTCCAGTAACCCGATTCCTGGACTCCCCGCATTCCCGCAGGTTCACCTTAACAATCTACGTCAGGCCACCTCGTTCTATGAGGCAATGGCCGAGGCGTTCCTACAGTCGGCGGCTATCGAGGCAGAGCGGGCAGAATGGGCCGAGAGGCTACAGGCCGATTACAACCTCATGGCAGAGGCCGAGGCCGCAGAGCAGAGGGCTCACGCTACACTGAGCGAGGCTCCATTCTAAGGTAACAGGGCACCGTAACCCCGTCGCTAGTCGGCGGGGTTTTCGGCGTCTATAGGAGGCAACCTATGTACCTAGTAATACTGCTATGGTGGCGGTTCATTACCGGGCTACACATGGACGGTAAACAAAGGCGGCTACCGCAGACCAGCAAAGTAAAGCCCCAATTCCATAACTGGTATTGGAACCGCATTAGTCGGCCGAAACGAGCGGCTTACCGGGTATCTGCGGTTCTGATAATCGACGGAATAGCCATTGGACGATTTCTCGATTGGTGGCTAACGTCGTTCGTTCTATTGGCGGTTTGCCCGTTCGTGGGATTGTGGTTTCTGCGGTTTCTACTGCGGAAGTTTACGGTCGTTACTCGTTTCCACGATTCGGACGGAGCGACAGAGGCATACCGCTCGTTGCGGCCAAAGTATGCCAAGAAGGTTCGGGCGATTCGGGAGCGGCGGTTCAAGCTGTACCCGCCTACGGCAGACACGATGCAACCAGGTACGCCCGAGTATTCAAACGCCCTCGCAGAGGCCGCAGAGGAACGCCTAGAGCCCATCACGCGGATATCTAGGCCGCTGGATATGGGAGACATGCTCACAGAGCTAGGAACGCCCGAGGATGAGGGCAGAGGTTCGGGCAGAGGGCGGACGATTCGGCGGGCGGTCGAACGCAGGAGGCGGGCTTAATGGCTCGGATAACCAGAGCAATAATAGATGTTCTCTACTGTCGGTCGTGCGGGGTTCTTAACAAAGACGTAGAGGTAACCGATGGACACTGGACCTGCTACGTTTGTGAGGCGCAATCGTGCATTACCTCGAACTAGGAATAATCCTCGGGCTACCCATCGGATGGTATGGGCGAACCCTCTACCAACGGTTCCTATGGGACACTATCGTAAAGCTCCGTCGTCAAATGCACGGCGGTTCTAAAAGACGAACCAGGAGGCGGTAAATGTCCGATCAATGGACGGACCCAAACGAGGCAATCACAATCAATCCCGAGGATTCAGCAGAGGTAATCGGAATACTACAGGAGGCAAACCCCATGGATCAGCCGCAGCTAACCGTTATCGGAATGCTCAACAAAGGTACGGACAAAGAGGTAAAGCTCTGTCGTGCCGACTGGAACGGCAATACATCGAGCCTTTCCCCACGCACCCTATCCGCCCTCGAAAAGATCGGGATAAACGTCGTAGACGAGCCCGAGAATTACGTGATCTAATGTTCGGGCTAGCCTGTAAAGGGCTTCACTGTGCGGGGTGCGGGAAAGGCATTCCGGCGGGAGTGGTAATCCTCGGAATCATTCTCGCATTCGTCGCCCGCTCGGCTGGGGCCATTACTGCGGCATTCGAGGAACTTATCATAGCGGCGGCTATCGTGACATTCCTAGCCGTCGTAATAGCCACTGCGGCGGTCGTTTCGCTATTCGGTCGAGTGGCGAATGAGGGCATCCTATCCGGGCGCTGGAATGGTGTGGGATACACCGAACTAAGCGGCCATTACCAATCCGGCGAACCAATCAGGGAATGGCCTAATCGCCCGGCCATATCTCCGCACTACCAATGGATGGAACCAATCCAGGGAAAGGTGGTGGAATGGTCCGAGACACCTGGACGTAATGGCTGAAAGCCCATTACTCCCCGTTAACCTCGTCCACTAATGGCGGGTCACGCACTTAACGGAGCGTGACCCGCCATTCTTTATGCCCA
>Ga0137366_10000982_pt1 | contig 20337 bp, 11 predicted proteins | sample SagtaG_8_FD_104938 | JGI IMG/M metagenome (GOLD analysis project Ga0137366, IMG submission 104938) | Vadose zone soil microbial communities from Sagehorn Ranch, Mendocino, California, USA - Sage1_L_60_16 metaG | ecosystem: Environmental > Terrestrial > Soil > Vadose zone | place: USA...
CAATTTTTATTGAGAACGAACATATTGAAGAACTCAGTAGATCTCCGCCTTGGATCGAAGCATTCAACGAGCAAGGCCTACCCGGTAAGCCTCCCGATCCGAGAGCAGCACTTGAATGGATATCTCCGGCAGAGAACATGATCGCTCACGTGATGGATATTGGAGCCAATTACTGGTCGCTTTGGAACTTTCACCAGATCAGCGCAAAGAATCTGATGACCTACTACCAGGTGTATCCCGCAGCATTCAACCGAATCAATCGCCGGATTGGTTATCAGGTGAGGCCGTCTTTCATCTGGAGCTATAAGGACAACAGTTACCTCGGACTGATCGTCGGCTTTGCGAACGATGGTATCGCGGGCGTGCCGGGCGTATTAAGGGTGACCGTCGAAAGTCAGGACGGAAAGATGCTCACGAGCGGTTGCCTGGATGCTGGTTGCCCATTGCCAGGCAAGATTCGCCAGGCACAGTTCGTGCTTCCAAACGCCAGCGATTGGAAGGGACTGAAACTTAGAGCTGAGATCGAGGTAAAGGGAATGCGCTATCCGGTGCGGTGGGCTTGCCATCAGAAGCTGAACGATGATGGCTCGCTCACGCTGCGTCCGAACCTTCGTGGTGACGTTTAAACAAGCTCCAGATAAATGAAGGCTCCATGTGACCAATTCTGGATTTACTGGCTTGAGGATTCACCATGACCATGCATACGCCTCAACGCGCGGATCGGCGCCAGAGCTGAGAACCCCGCTGCCCGGATCAATGACGATGCCGGCGTTAGACCCCAATGACCAAGGTGGCGAAATGCGCAGTTTGTGCCCGCGGCCGATGAGTGCTTGCCGAGTTGCTTCCGGAATGCGTGCCTCGACCGACATATCGCCCGGAACCATGGTGTGCGGGAAGGGTGATGCTGGAAAGCTCCGCGACGACCAACGCGGCGCCTCAATCGCCTGCTGAATATTCATGTGAAAATCAATGAGATTGATGAGGGTCTGCATGGTGCGCATCACCTGATCGTCACCGCCAGGACTGCCGAGAATCGCATAGGGCTGCCCGGCTTTCATCACAAGCGTGCTCTGCAGCGTGCTGCGAGGACGTTTGCGAGGTTCGAGCGCATTCGCTTCCCCTCGAACCAGCGAATAATAGTCGCCTCGACAATTAAAAATGATCCCGGTATTCCCCATGACGACCCCAGTTCCGAAGGAGCTATGCAGGCTGGGCTCGAAGCTCACCATGTTGCGCTCCTTGTCCACAACCGCGATATAACTTGTGTCGCCGTCGTGACTGGCATTTCCTTCTAGCGCCACGTGCAAGGGCCGGTTTACCGCCGAAGCATTCTTCGCGAACTTCTCGGGTGCCCCCGGTCGCAGGTCTAGTGAAGCTTTGGCCGGATCGATGAGCTTTCTGCGCTCCCGTGCATATTCTTTGGAGAGCAGGCCATCGTAGGGAATCTTGATGAAGTCCATGTCGCCGAGGAATTTTTCTCGGTCCGCCATGGCGAGCTTAATCGCCTCGGCACTGATATGAAGAAAATCAGCGCTATTATGTCCGAGCGATTTGAGATCGAATCCTTCAAGCAGGTTTAATGCGATTAGCTCGGTCGGTCCCTGGCTGGCTGACGGATTTTTGTAGATTTGATAACCGCGATAATCTACTGAGACGGGCGTTTCGACCTCGGCAGTGTATCCGGCGAAATCGGCGTAACGAAATAATCCGCCATTTGCTTCCGAAAACGAGGCCAATTCTCGCGCAATGTCCCCTTGATAGAACCGATCACGGGCGGCCTTCAGTGCCTGGTGTCTCCCTTTCTCTTTGTTCGCCTGCTCGGCTTCGACCAGCTTTTTCAGCGTGCGGGCCAGGTCAGGGTTCCTAAAAATCTCGCCAGCTTTCGGTAGCTGGCCGTTCGGCAAGTAAATCTTGAGCGTTGAAGGATACTTGAGAATTTTCGCGGTGCTGGCGACGTCGCCCGCGCTCGCCTCACTTAACGGAAATCCCTTCTCAGCCAATTCGATGGCAGGTTGAAGCACTTGCTCGAAACTCATTGTGCCCCAGCGGTCCAGAAGTGTGTACCACGCGTCCACCACACCGGGAAGACCTCCGGAAAGCAGTCCGTCACTCTCGGGTATTTCTCCGTGATTATTCTTTTCGTACCATTCGATCGTCGCCAGCTCCGGCGCACGAGGTTCGGCGTTCACGGAATAGACCTTCTTCTCCCCAGCCACGTACACGAGTACAACCGCGTCACTGCCGACACCATTGTCGGCGAAATCTGTAACTCCGAGGGCGGCCTGACCGGCGACCGCCGCGTCGAATGCGTTCCCGCCCGCTTGCAAGATTTGCCGGGCGGCTTCGGTCGCCAGAGCCCTCATCGAGGAAACGGCTGCCTCTCGTCCCCGAACAACGGGACGCATCGTCTGAGTTCCAGACGGATCAGCACGCTGAGTCATTGCTGGCTGTGCAAAGCTCAATAGCAACGCGAGAAAGAAGTTGATCGTCAAGCACCCGCGTAGTGTTTTCGCTGCAACAACCATGCGAACCTCGGGTAGGGTAAAGATCCCCACAGATGGGTCGAAAATACAGTAATTCCCGAAAATAGCATGAAATCTCTATTTTCGATTATTATAAAGTGTGAAAATAACAACGAATGCTATTTTCGCCTTCGATGATGGCAAAAACAAACAGAGTCCCAGGGCAGAAGATATCGCAGGGGACGTACTCTGCATTTTTGCCTGCGCCACTACCTCGTACTCTCGATTGGACTCCACGGCTCATAGGAGTCCTGTCGGAGGCAGATCGCCTCATTGGCAGACTTGCAGGGGAGGGGGGACGGCTTGCAAATCCTCACATTCTCATCCGACCTTTCGTCCGACGCGAGGCTGTCCTTTCCAGCAAGATCGAGGGCACTCAAGCAACACTGGGTGAATTGCTGGCGGCCGAGGCAGGGGCAGCCGTGGCTCGGAATCCCGAAGACCTTCGCGAGGTTGGCAACTACGTGGTTGCGTTGGAGTATGGGATTTCACGACTTAAGACGCTCCCACTCTGCGTCCGGCTCGTGCGCGAGTTGCACGAGAAGCTCATGACGGGCCTTACCGAGCATCACCCAGCTCCAGGTCGGTTCCGAACTATTCAAAACTGGATCGGCACACCGGGCAGCACAATCGCGAAGGCCTCTTACATCCCGCCTCCGCCCGGCGAGGTTGAGCCCTGCCTTGCGGCTTGGGAAAAGTTTCTTCACGAATCCGATCTTCCGCCACTCGTGACAGTTGCGCTGGCCCACTACCAGTTCGAAGCGATTCATCCATTTCTTGATAGCAACGGCCGGGTGGGACGCCTGCTTATCACGTTGTTCCTGATTGAACGCCACATTCTGCCCACACCTTTGCTTTATCTGTCCGCGTTCTTTGAAGCGTCGCGGCGAGACTACTATGACGGATTGCGGGGAATCAGTGAGCGCGGGGCATGGAATGAATGGGTGGAATATTTCCTGCTCGGCGTAGCGCGGATGTCCGAGGACGCTTTGAACAGAGCTGTCCGAATCAGCGAACAGCTTGCGCAGTGGCAGGAGAGAGTGTCAGGCGATTCGACGAATACTCCCCTGCGTCTGGTCGAGCTCTTGGGGGCAAACCCTTTCATTACTGCCAAGGGTGCGGCTGAGAAGCTAGGCATCGCCTTCACAACCGCGCAGCGCGCAATTCACCGCCTGCAGCGCATCGGGATTCTAAAGCTAGTCGGTGATGCGAAGCGTGACCGCGTCTTTTGTGCGCAAACGTTGCTCGATATTATCGAGGAACCAGCGCGCCTCAAAGCTGCCAGAGACTAGTGCCTGTGTCCACCTGGAATGCCGTTTGAGATATGGAGGGCTGATCCATTCAACAATGGATTCCGGTCATGAAAGCATTCCGAGAGGCGGGATCCGGCTCGGGAGTGTCCGCAAATCAACTGAACATCCCATTGTTGTTACGTGTGTGCGCGCCGACGGTCATATGACTGTTAGGACCTCCGAGACCACCGGTGTCGACGACCTTAGAGAATGTTTCTTGTGTGCTCTTGCGCGACCAACGCAGCCGGACTCGCCAGCCCAACCAACAGGGTAGATAACGACGGTAATCGCAGCCTTTAGATTCTCATTCGGGGAGGACAGCATGAAAAAGAGTTCTAATCGTTCTCCCCACAAAGCGCGGCATTCTGGAAGGCGCGCTCCCCGAACGAACTGTTGTATGTTGATCGGGAAAAGTTTTGATCTTTAGGGCCTTTGAATGAGCCGCTCCTCACTTTGGCGGAATTTCCGCAAATCCGGGTGCGGCCTGCTTCAGATTTTGTTGGAGCGAGGCCGTGGCTTCGCCAATGGCCCAGCGGATTCCGCCACCCAGAAGATTTAGGAAGAAAGCACTCGACCAATTTTCCGGGCGATCCCCGATTGCAGTGTAAAAGACACGCCCCTTCCCTTCCATCCTTGCCCAAGTCATCGGATAAGGAGCGCGTTGGTAGGGCGGTCCGCTCATTCCCTTGGTATCGAGCGTGAGAATCACATGCATGTCAGTCCTGAAATCTTTGAGGGAATACCATTCCTCATTAAACGTGACGGGAGAGGAAACTCCCTCGAGCCCTGGAAACTTCGGGTCGTTGATGATGATGCTCGCATTCTGCAGCCGCGGCGTACTGCCGTGTGTAATGAACTCCCCCCCTAGCATTCGCAGATAGGGATCGGACTGCTCTCCATGGGCAGTGTACCGGTTCGAATGATCTTCAGGATCGGGCTGCGTGTGAAAAGTATCGCTCGCGGCGTGGATTCCAACGGATCCAAGTCCACCATGGATAGCATCTAGTAATGACTGCTTCCCCTGTGCTGACATGGGTGGGTTCTTGTCAGTTCCAACGGTCGTCAAATCGCCGGTAGTGAAGAAAAGCACCGCAGCGTACTTCGTGAAGTCCTTGGAGTCGAAAATACTGCCATCTTTCGTGGCGGTCACCTCGAAGCCGTGTTTTTGTCCGAGCGCAGTTACAGCGTTGTCAACGATGCTCGGCTTCCCGTCCTTTATCTTCACAACATCGTGCTCGAAGCCCGAAGACTTGGTGAAGACGAGCACCGATTTTTGGCCTGCAGCAAACATGCCGCTTGGCATTGCAAAACTCGCGCCGACAACTGCACCGGCCTGCAAGAACTCACGACGATTGAAGATGTCTCTCATAGAAAAATCCCCGGTATTTCTTTCTTCTACACTTCGTTGTGCCGAAACCGCTCGATGAGCTGGTCGCAGGCTCGAACTGCAAGGGCCATCATGGTTAGCGTTGGATTCTGACATGCTGATGAAACGAAGCACGAACCGTCTGCCACAACCAGGTTCGAAATGTTATGCGATTGGCAGAAAGCGTTCAGTACTGACTTCTTGGGATCGTTGCCCATTCGTGCGGTGCCAACCTCGTGGATCGCCATGCCCGGCATTTCAACACCAGTGGTGACCCGAATATTTTTCGCGCCGGCAGTCTCCAGCATTTCCGCAGCGGTCACGCCGGCATCGCGCATCATCGCAGCCTCGTTCTTCCCGTGCGCCATGCTTATGCGTAGCGCGGGAATACCCCAGGCATCTTTAAGGTTTGGGTCAATTTCGCAGAAATTATCGAAGTTGGCGAGCGACTCGCCAAAGGCACCGAGAGAAACATTGTAAGTTCCAAGTTTCACCGCTTTCTTGTAGTCCGCGCCAATGCCAGGTGCGTTGAAGTTGAATGCGGGCATGGAGTCTCCCTGAAATCCGTAGCCGCGAACAAAGTGAGGGTGCTTGCCCGTAGATGGCGTGTTCCGGAACCGCACAACATAAATTCCCGTTGGACGGTGAGGTGGATTGGCGCTGGGAAGAACTTTCAGGTCATCAAATGTTCCGCTAGCGCCACCGCCGACCACGTGGTCCATCAGATAGCGCCCAAGCAGCCCGCTGGAGTTTCCGAGACCCTTCGGGTATTCCCGAGTCGAAGAATTCAGCAGGATGCGCGTCGACTCGAGCGCCTGTGCGCACAACACAACTGCCTTTGAACGAACCTGTTTGGCTTCTTGCGTTGTACGGTGAACAAAGGTTACCCCGGCCGCCTTATCGGTGCTGGTGTCCATGTCGACGTGGCTAACGATGGCGTCCGTGATTAGGGTGCAGTTTCCTGTTTTAACTGCGTCCTTCACGGTGGTAAACGGACTGCTGAAATACGAGAACGTCATGCAACCACGCTCGCAGGGACCACAGTAATGACAGGGCGCACGGCCATTGTGCGATTGAGTGAGAATCGCGACGCGCCCCATGGTGAGAGTGCGCCCGAATTTTTTCTGCATGCTTTCGCGCAGTCGTACCTCTCCGCAACTCATCTTCATAGGCGGAAGAAACTGCCCGTCGGGCAACATCTCATTCTTCTCCGCCGCGCCGCTGATGCCGACGTAACGCTCGACAAGGTCGTAATACGGCGCGAGGTCGGCATACGAAATCGGCCAATCGACATCGTAGCCATCACGACTGGCAGCTTTGAAATCTACGTCGCTCAAACGGTAGCTGTGGCGTCCCCAGACTAGCGACCGGCCTCCAAGCACCCGCAGCCGCTGCCAGGTGAATGGGCGATCGGGTGGAGTACTGTAGGGATTTTCCAGATCGTTCACGAACCATTCGTAGTTGTATTCCATGCAGGCATAGCACTGCCGCTGAATGGGCCGAGTTCGCACCACTTCGGGCGAATGGTTTCGGTATTTAAGCTGATATGTCGGGATGTGCTCAGTGAACTCTCTCGCAGTGACGGTTCGTCCCGCTTCCAGCAGCGCGACTTTCAAGCCCGCTTCCGAGAGCCGCTTTGCCGCCCAGCCGCCGGTCGCTCCCGAACCGACGACAATGGCGTCGTATGTTTGCTGCAGGACGTCTTGTGCCATGGAATCTACGTATGAGTCGTTTTGTGAGTTGCAGTCGGATGTTCACAGCCCTGGTAAGGGCCGTGGGTAATTTCGCCGTCCCAGCCGAGTTCCTTTTGACCGATTTCCGATCCGTAATATGCGGTGGCAATCAGCACCTTGAGCAGTTCAAAATTCTGTTGTCCTAAATCGGGCGCTTCCTCGCCGGTTTTGTATCTGGCCGTCCAGTGACTGGGCTGACGCGCGAAGGCCCACGGAGCCAACAACCAAGTCTGGTCGCCAGGAGTTAGGTTCCGGAAATCCTTCCCGAACTGCTTTTGACTTTCTCCGTCGATAAACGTCACCGCGTCCGTGAACTGTTTTTGAAATTCGACTGGCTGCACTGAAAGCAAAAGATCGACGAACCGGTTGACCAGAGCTTCCTTCGCGCCGGGAGTGTCGGATGCTGGAATGATCACGTCGCTCAATGCGATCAAAGTCTCATTTTGCTGGTCGTTGAGCAAGACGGGTTTCCAATTAGGGTCAGTCAGGATCTTTGATCCGTCTTCGCCGCGGGCAGCCGGAGTGAGCCCGGACGAAACCGCCTGCGCCAATGAGAATGCCGGTCCTAATGCTGATGCGGCGCTGGCGAAGAGCGCCGCGCGGATCAGCTCACGGCGGCTAAGGAGCGACGATGAAGAATGCACTTCGAGGGGTGGATGGCTCACTTCGTGGTCAAGAATTTCCATCGGTCAAGATAATAATGCCTATTCGAGAGAAACCTCAAAGCATTCGATAGCTACGAGCGCCCGGGGATCGCAATCCATGCTGATCCATTTCGAGAAGACTCGAGCGCCGCGTTGATAAACCTCACCCCTTCGACGCCGTCTTCAACGCCTGGTACGAGGAGCGAATCCGGATTCGGCGCGCGCTTTTCGCGTCTCGCGATTATTTGTTCAGCGAGATCGCTGTACAGCTGTGCGAATGCCTCCAGATACCCCTCTGGGTGCCCGCTGGGTATGCGAGTCGCGTGAGTAGCAGCGCGTCCGGTGCCGGCACTGCCGCGCCGAATTGTGCGTCGGGGTCCACCTAACGGAGCAAAAATGAGTTCGTTTGGGTCTTCCTGACGCCATTCGATCCCGGCCTTCTCGCCATACACTCGCAGTCGCAGATTGTTTTCATTTCCGGCTGCAACCTGGCTCGCCCAGAGGCTTCCCTTGGCTCCTTTTGAGAATCGCAGCATGATTTGAACGTTGTCATCCAGACGTCGGCCGGGAACGAACGTACTCACATCGGCAGCTACTTGTTCGCAAGTCAATCGCGTCACGAAGCACGCTAGATTGAAAGCGTGCGTACCGATGTCTCCGAGCGATCCACCCGGCCCACTACGCGCAGGGTCGGTGCGCCACTCCGCCTGCTTTTGTCCGGTTTTTTCGAGAGGTGTGGACAGCCAATCTTGCGCATATTCAACTTGAACCAGCCGGATTGGGCCCAGCTCCCCAGCAGCAACCATTTCGCGTGCCTGCCGTACAAGGGGATGGCCCGTGTAATTGTGCGTTAAACCGAAAACCAGTCCTGTTCGCTTCACAGTCTCGGCTAAATCCAAAGCGTCTTCGATAATGGTGGTTAACGGTTTATCGCAGATGACGTCAATGCCAACTTCCAGGAATGCCTTCGCGGGTGCGTGATGCAGATGATTTGGCGTGACGATCGAAACCACCTCGATGCCGTCCGGCCGCTTTGACTCAGCTTCGGCCATTTCTGCGAAGCTTAGGTAGGCGCGCGGAATGTGCAGCTCTTTCGCTCCAGCGAGGCTTCGTTCGGGATCAGAGCTCAGAGCCGCCGCGACCAGCTCGTAATGGTCGTCGAGGCGCGCGGCTATGCGGTGTACTGCCCCGATGAAAGCACCGGGTCCGCCACCAACCATGCCAAGCCGGAGACGTCCTTTGTGAGTCTGATCAGAGCCTTCAATAGGCATTCGCGCTTTCCTTTCGGCCAAGACCCAACATTTTCCGATTGCCTTCGGTGTCGGCGCCCGACTTCGCAAAATCGTCGAATGCACGTTCTGCGGTCTGGATGATATGTTGCGCGATGAACGGCGCTCCTTCCTTGGCACCTTGCTCACTGCTCTTCAGACAGCACTCCCACTCGAGCACTGCCCATCCTTCAAAATCGTACTGCGCAAGTTTCGAGAAGATCGCGCGGAAATCAACCTGACCGTCACCGAGCGACCTGAATCGGCCGGCGCGGGAGATCCATGGCTGATAACCACCGTAAACTCCCTGTCGTCCAGTTGGACGGAACTCAGCGTCCTTCACATGAAACATTTTGATCCGCTGGTGATAGATGTCGATGAATTCAAGGTAATCGAGCTGTTGGAGCACGAAGTGACTCGGGTCGAACAGAATATTGCAACGCTTGTGCCCGCCCAGCCGCTCCAGAAGCATCTCAAAACTGATGCCGTCGTGCAGATCTTCGCCGGGATGCAATTCAAAGCAGAGATCGACGCCAACATCTTCAAACAGGTCGAGAATCGGCCTCCAGCGTTTTGCCAACTCATCGAAGGCGGTCTCGATCAAACCCGGTGGACGTTGCGGCCAGGGGTAAACATACGGCCAAGCTAAGGAGCCGGAAAACGTAACATGAGCTTTTAGGCCGAGATTCGCCGACGCCTTCGCTGCCAGCCGAAGTTGTTCGACTGCCCATTGCTGCCGTGCTGAAGGGTTACCGCGAACAGAATCCGGCGCGAAGCCGTCGAATGCTTGATCGTACGCCGGGTGCACGGCAACCAACTGTCCCTGAAGATGCGTCGAGAGTTCCGTCACGTCTACGCCATTTGATTTCAGCGTTCCTTTGATCTCATCGCAATAACCTCGGCTCTCGGCTGCGCGCTTCAAATCGAAAAGTCGTGAGTCCCAGCTGGAAATCTGCACGCCTCTGTAGCCAAGCGCGGCGGCCCAACACGAAATGTCGTTCAGGTTATTAAACGGAGGCGCATCACCGGCAAACTGGGCAAGAAAAATGGCTGGCCCTTTGATTGTTCTCACACCTAGCCTCCACAGTTCAAGCAACGACTCTGCACAGAAGATTTGAGCGAATCGCGCGAGCTATTCTAATTCAATCTAGACGTAGCTCTTGAGCTACACGCCTGCCGGATCACTCTTTGGGCTACTGTCACGAGCTGCGTGTTCCCACCATAGAAGACAATGACGCTCAGGAAGTTAAGCCCTAGATTCGGTCCCGAGGCAAGCCGTGTTCGGCCATACGGAACTGGGGATGCCTAACTAAGGGCATCTGATTCGGCTGTTAGTCTACCGGAAGTCTGATTTCTTCTGTTCTAATCATGTTTTCAACCACCTGCCGAATTATCGTTTTCGCCTGCGTCCTAGAACGTGCCGCGGACTTGCCTATGCGGTCGTTTGCACGGACGATCCGTTTGTTCGATTCAGGGCGGCGCGGACAATCTCCAGGTCGGGATGCTGATACTGCATCGCAGCTCTGACATCCTTATGCACCATGGTCCTCATCACCCCCGCCAGGTTGCCGGTGTTGCTTAGGACCCTCGTCCCGTAATCGTGTCGTGCGCAATGCAAGACTAGATCCTCAGGGAGTTGAGCCTTCCGGCGTGCGATTCGGAATTGCTTCTCCTAGGTCCGTCAAATGACCACACCGTGAGCGAGCGGAGGGAAACAGCCATCCCTCCGCCTTACCTACGGCGCGGACCCGGAGCACTTCGTATGCCCAATCGCTCATCGGGATCATTCTTCGCCCGTCGACGGTCTTGCTGTCTGGCACGAAGATGATTCGATTGTTCCAATCCAGGTTTTCCGTACGGATACGTGGTCCGGGGTCACATTAACCCAGAATCCATTAAGAGCAGCGATACGTAGGGCCAGATCAAAATCAGAAAGGCGCCAATGACGACAACGCCGAGGTATGCCGCAAAACAAGACTGGAACATAACACGTTCAAGCCCCGCACGCCTCTCTCAGAATTTCTGTTTGCGAATGATTCCTGCCCCTTCGCGAATAATGACAAGTTGATCGGCCGCGATGTTTGGAATCGTCTCACTAGTGCCGTTAGGCCAGCGAACAGTCAGCGCAACGGTGGTTTCCGCGCCCAAGCCGAAGTGCAGTCGCCGATCATTGGCGGAATAAAAGCTCGATTGCGCCAACACTTCCTGTGCCTGACGCCGGTTCCCATAGTTGGCGATTACACGCGCCCCTATTGCACTGCGGTTGCTATGCACTCCGTTCAATAGAACTTTTAGCCAGTGACCTCCGCTGGAAACATCATTACGTAGCAAGGATGGCGGCTCGTTGATGTTTATGACGACGACATCTATGTCGCCGTCGTTGTCGAAGTCGCCGAACGCGCATCCGCGACTCGCATGCGCGTCGGAGATACCGCTTCCCGCTTCCTCGATCAACTCCTCAAACCTGCCATCACCGAGGTTGCGAAACACTAAACGTGGAGTTTTGAATGGATACGAAGGGAGTTTTTTCTCCACCTCCGGGTAGACGCTGCCGGTCGCGACGAACAGGTCGGGAAAACCATCGTTGTCGAGATCAATAATTCCGGCGCCCCAGCCCACATAGCGTGTTTCAACACCCAATCCGCAACGAATCGTCACATCGTCGAAATTGCCCTTGCCATCATTGCGATAAAGCACATTGGTGTCGTCGGCGAAGTTGGTTTTAAAAATGTCCAGGTTGCCGTCGAGATCGTAGTCGCCAACTCCAACTCCCATTCCTGCCTGCTCCATGCCGTCTTCGCTGAGTGCAACTCCGCGCTCCAGGGCCTCTTCGCGAAAAGTACCGTTGTGCTGGTTGCGAAACAGCCAACTCGGAGTAGAGTCGCAGGCAACGTAGATGTCGGGCCAGCCGTCGTTGTCGTAGTCGGCGGCAACGGCGGTCATTGGATAGGAACCCGCCGCCGCCGCAACACCAGACTGCTTGCTGACGTCAGTGAATGTCCCGTCCCCATTATTGCGGAACAACTGGACGAACCCTGTAGGCAAACCCCGCGGGCCGCAATTCACCGCCACTCCTTTCCAAGTGCAGTCTGGGTTTTCGCCGGGCTTGGGAAGCTTCTCGAGGGTGGTGTTGAGGTAATTCGCCACGAAGAGATCGAGCTTGCCATCTCGGTCGTAATCGATCCAGGTACAGCCGGAGCCGTAGCGGACGGCATCCTCGGCAAGACCAACCCGCTTGGTCACGTCCGAGAAAGTTCCATTCCCATTGTTGCGATAGAGAACGTTGTGCCCGTAGTAAGTGATAAAGAGATCATCGAAGCCGTCGTTATCATAATCGCCGAAGGTGACTGCTGAAGCCCAGCCTGCCCGCACCAGTCCAGCCTTCGAAGTCACATCCGTAAATGTACCGTTGCGGTTGTTCTTGTAGAGACGATTGGTGGCTGTGGGAGGATCACCGTCGAGGCGCGTGCCATTCAGTACGAAGAGATCAACCCATCCATCATTATCGTAGTCAATGAACGCGACGCCGCAGCCGACCACTTCGATGATGTAGCTCTTAGTGTCGAGGCCGCCATAAATGATGGGATGAGTTAACCCGGCCTGTTTTGCAACATCGGTGAGATGAGACAGGAAAGGACGTCCTGATGGTTTGCCGCGAGGTTGGGCTCTTACGCCGCGAGAAGAGATCCCTTGGCCAAATATCTTTCCCGTCGCGCTGGCCAAAGCTGCACCCGCCGTAGTGGCTATCATTTTTCTGCGGGTAATCATTGGGTCGGCTCGACCGCCTTCAAGTACTGCCGAGCTTTGACATTCTCCAGCTTCTGCACGATCCCGGATGGCCACTTGATCTCGATTAGCTTGGCGGTGGGATCGTCGCCCAGACCCACAGTTACGCGCTTGTCGCTAGCTGACAGATAGCCGACCGCAGTGTTCACGGTGTAGTACTGGGTCAGTCCTGAGGCGGAAAACACCCTGATTCGCGCTCCGATTCCATCACGATTCGATTTTGTGCCTACGAGCTGAATGCCGATCCAGTTCTTGCGGTTGCCGCCGTCGTTTCGCAGTAGGTAGGCCTTCTGCCCGACATTGCTGACGACAATATCAACATCGCCGTCATTATCTATGTCGCCGAAGGCCGCGCCCCGGCCCGCCCAGGGTTTCTGAAATATCTCACCGGCATCGACTCTGGAGAAATGTCCCGACGCGTTGCGGAGCAATAGCGGAGGCTCAAGGTACTTGAGGTTCGAGGCGGTTTTATCGATGGTGTCCATAACGTGCGATTGCGCGACGAAGATATCTTTCCATCCGTCATTGTCATAATCAAAGAAGCGCGTGCTCCAGCCGGAGAATGTGAGCGTCGCGCCGCCCAGACCGGACTGGTCGGTTACATCTCGAAACGAGCCATCGCCGTTGTTGCGAAAAAGTATGTAGCGCTCGTTGGAAAGATCGGTGACCACAATGTCAGGCAGGCCGTCGTTATCGTAATCGCTGAAGTCCACACCCATGCCGGCGAATGTCTTTCCATCTTCGTTGTATCCAACCCCGGCGAGCAAGCCAACCTCGCTAAACGTCTCGTTTCTATTGTTGTGATACAAGAAGCACTGCACAGAGTCGTTGGCCACGAAAACATCCGTGAACCCGTCGTTATCGTAATCAGCGAATGCCACACCGAGCCCTTTGCCGCGCGGGTTTGCGATGCCAGCCTTTTCAGAAACATTGGTGAAGGTGCCATCGCCATTGTTGTGATAGAGAATGTTAGTCACGCCCTCATAGTTATCTGGGTGGCAGTAGGCGCGATAGCCAGGCTGCTTTTCTCCACAAAAGCGGTTGGTTTTGAAGCTCCAATCCAGATACCGGGTGACGAATAGGTCAAGTTTGCCATCGTTGTCGTAATCAAAGAATCCCGCGCTCGCACTCCAACCGCCCGCGCCAACTCCAGCTTTCTTTGTGACATCAGTGAATGTGCGGTCACCGTTGTTGTGATAGAGAATGTTTCCACCGTATCCGGTGACATAAATATCCTCGAAGCCGTCGTTGTCATAATCGCCCACGGCGACGCCCATTCCGTAGAAGGCTTGTGACGCGCCGCTTATGCCGGCGCGTTCGGTCACATCTGTAAAGGTCCCATCGGCATTCTGATGATACAAACGGTTCCAATACTTCTTGTCTGACTTGTCGGGGAGTTTGTCATCCGGGATGGGGTCTCGGAGCAGAGCGCCATTGGTGAAGAAAATGTCCAACCGGCCATCGTTGTCGTAATCGAGAAGGGCCACTCCACCTCCCATCGTCTCGATCAGATATTTATTCGAGGTGGCGGAGTTTTCTTGCGTGAAATCAATCTTGCTCCATTCGGTGATGTCGGTAAATTGCACTTGAGGCGCAGACGTGGCGCCACTCAGGTCCAACACAAGCAGTAAGATCAGGACTGAATGGCGATAATGAGGATATTGGGCACGGCTTTCTCTCCTTCGTGAGGCGTTGCGTCCTTTGCGGGCGGAAAAAATCAATAACCACAAGGGACACGAAGGTATACGAAGGAATACATTGCTCGACAATTTACGAAAGCAGTGAATGGCTCGCTTCATGGCTTGCTTTGGCGAAACCGCCGATGCTCGACAATTCCTTTCGACTCTTGCACAACCAAAAGTTGATTTGGCTCAAGGTTCTTGAAACTTTCCTTTAGTCCGGAAGGCCAAGAGATATCGAGCGCATCAAGCTTGGCCGCCTTTCCTAACCCATAGTGCAGGCGAAAATCATTTTGCGAGTAATAGCTGCCGCCACTCATGACTTCATCAATTTGGCTGCGCCCTCCAGCGGTGACTCGCACCCGCGTCCCGATCGCAGAACGGTTCGAGCGCGTGCCAACGCATTTAACCATGATCCAGTTGTTCTTGTTTCCGCCGTCGTTCCGCAATAGCGACGGCGGACCGTCCAGATTGTTAATCACAATGTCCACGTCACCATCATTATCGAAGTCGCCGAATGCGCAACCGCGGCCGAGATTTTCGGCATGGACCGCCGCACCGGCTTTTGCGGAAATATCCTCGAAACGTCCGTCGTGAAGATTGCGATAAAGAACCTTCGGCTGCCGGTACGTGAGATGCAGCTTCCGTCCCGCGATCTGGGAGTACACGTGTCCGTTTGCCAGGAAAAGGTCCTTCCAGCCATCGTTGTCATAATCGAAGAAGCCCACGCCAAAACCAAGATATTTGCGGTTGACGCCCAATCCGGCGCGGATGCTTGCGTCCTCGAAGGCGCCGTTGCCGTAATTGCGGTACAGCGTCGTCATTTGTTCGGAGAAGTTCGTGCGCGCGATGTCGAGCCAGCCATCGCCATCGTAGTCACCCACGGCAACTCCCATTCCCGACAGCGAGATCCCATTTTCATCCAAGGCGCAGCCGGCGGGAACGGCAACTTCCCGAAAAGTGCCGTCGTGATTGTTGCGATAAAACAGGCTGGGCGCACTGTCGCAGGCGACGTAAATATCCGGCCAGCCGTCGTTGTCGAAGTCGGCGGATGCTGCCCCCATACCGTACGAGCCGCGCGCTTGCCAATTATTGTTGACGAAGACCATTGCGGTCGCCCCACGAGGATTGGCGATGCCCGATTGCTCCGAGACATCCTCAAACGTTCCATCCCCGCAATTGCGATAGAGGATGTTTGTTCCACCCGCAAAGCCCAGGGGGCCACAAGGCACCGAAATCTCGTTATATCGGCAATAGGCCGATTCTCCCGGCTTGGGCGCTCGCGCGGGATCAAAGCTGACATAATTGGACACGAACAAGTCAAGATGTCCATCGCGGTCATAGTCCAGGAAGCAAGAGCCTGCTCCCCAGCGGTCTATGGATCCACCAACGCCTGCCTTTTCGGAGACATCGGTGAAGGTGCCGTCGCCATTGTTGTGGTAGAGCACGTTGCGTCCGAAATACGAAACGAAAAGGTCGTCGAAACCATCGTTGTCGTAGTCTCCGACGCAGCAAGCCTGACCCCAGCCGGAACGCGTGATGCCGGCATTAGCGGTCACGTCCGTGAATGTTCCGTCGCGATTGTTGTGGAACAAGTAGCTTGTTGGGTGGCGATCTCGAACCGCCGCATCGAAACTTGTTCCGTTAACCAGGAAGATGTCGAGCCAGCCGTCTTTATCGTAGTCGAAAAGCGCGACCCCACCGCCCATCTCTTCCAGCAAATATTGCTTATTGTCTGGGCTGCCAGAAACATCTCGGGCCTGCGACAGGCCCGCGGATTCCGTAATGTCGGTGAAAACGACGGAAGGGGAGACTTCGGCGCCAAGAAGGAGATGACTCTCCAGTGCGAGGGGCAGAAGTATTCCAGTTCGGCCTGCCACTCGCATGAACTCTCGGCGCGAAGGTTTTGCGCCGAAGCCACTACTCACGCCCGCCTCCGGGACGCTCCGCCAGCGGTCGAGCCATGCCGCCGCGCCGCATTTTATCGAGGTCGCTATTCTCGCGGTCCAGGCGTGTGAACGAAGCAAGGGCTTTCTGGCTTTCTTCCGTGTTGCCCAGGTGGCGATAGAGCCCAGCCAACACGTAGTAATAGGAAGAGGAACGGGAATTCAGAGAGATCGCGCGGTTCAGGGAATCCACTGCTTCCGCCACTTGCCCGCCACGCTCCTGTGCCCGAGATTTTTGGAACCAGCCCGCATCGGATTTCGAATCCAACGCCAACGCCTTCTCCGCCCAATCGAGTGCCTTCGCATTGTCACCAGTGCGATTGTAATAAGCACTAAGGTTCACATAAGGCGCGACAAACGCTCCGTGCCGATCCTCGTTCAGAACGATGGCTTTGTCGTAACTCTTTACAGCGGCAGCGTCGTCGCCCAGCGCTTCCTGCGCGAAGCCGAGGGCATCCAAGGCCTCGATGTATGTTGGATCGATGCGCAGCGCAGCTTCAAATTCCTTGCGAGCGCTCTCCCAGTTGTCCTGGATCGAGAAGAGCTTGCCCAGGTTGTAGTGCATCTCGGCGGAATCTGGAGCGTAGCGGATGCCTTGCTCGAATTCGATTTGCGCGGCATCGAACCGCCCGATGATCATAAGGTCGCGGCCTAGTATTTTGTGCGCCTCCGGGTTGCGAATATTCAGCTGCAGCGCGCGCGACAAGGATTTGATGGAATCTCCAATTTTTTTCTGAGCAAACTCGCTGTACCCCAGCGCGTACCAGCCCCAGTCCGACTTTGGGTACTCCTTCACATAGGCGGCTAGAAGCGGCTCGACATCCGCAAACCGATTCTCGCGGATGTAGCCCTCGAGCTCCGCAACTTCGGCGACACCATCGGTTTCTGTAGCTTCAACCTTAACCGAGGATCGTGGAGTGTCTGGCAGAGCAAGACGATCCAGCGCTTGCCGAGCTGAGTTATCGCCGGGATTCAACACCCGGACATGGCGATAGGCGGCCTGCGCCCCAGCAACATCACCCTTCTTTTCCAGGGCGACACCGAGGTAGTACTGCGCTGCAGCTGACTCCGGCTGCAGCTTGAGTGCATGGCGAAATTTCTCAACAGCTGGGTCCACCTCGCCTTTGTCGAGGGCTGTGCGTCCCTCGCTGATATCAAGATTCGCGTTCTGGCCACGTTCACTGGCGGCCGAGAGTTGGCGGCCCTTTTCAATCTCGGCTGTCGCATCCTGCTGCTTTCCGATGCGCGCGAGTGCAAGCCCGAGCTGGTAGTGCGCTTCGCCACTCTCGGGATCGAGGCGAACCGCCTCCTTCAGTTCGGTAACGGCTTCTTCGACTTTGCCTTGCGATAGCAGAGCTTTGCCGAGAGAAAAGTGGGCACGCGCAAGTTCGGGCGACATTGCAATAACTTTTCGTAGTTGTTCGATCTGCTTTGTAGCGCCATATTTTGGAGTCGTGCCATATGCCTCTGCCAAATTGAATTGTGCTTTCACTGAGGCAGGGTTCAACGTTATCGCCCTCTCGAGTTCCTGCATCGCTTGGTCGCTGTCGGTCGGCAGGAGCGTTGCGCCGAGGTTCGCGTGAGCGTCGGCATAGTCCGGACTTATTCGGATCGCTTCGCGAAATTCCACGATCGCTCTCTCGTCCTCGTCCGATTGCGCAAATACCAGGCCGAGATTGTTGTGCGCCGCTGCGTAGTCAGGACGAAGCTTCACCGCGGCTTGAAATTCTGCGACGACTTCATGACTGTTGGCGCCCTTCCGCCCCAACAGCAAGCCCAACATGTTGTGAATGTCGGCGCGGTTTGGATTTTTACCCAGAGATTCGCGCAATGCCGCGATGGCCCCGTCCCAATCAGGGTTAGGGACCTGCGACGGAGCATTCAAACCAGCCTCAAATTGCCCGAGGGCGCGGTCAAGCTGACCAGCACGGAGAAATACGATTGCAAGGTCAACGTAAGTGGCGGTGGTCGGAGGCAACAGCGCGATAGCACGTTGCAGGCTGGCTTGAGCTTTCGCCAGGTCGCCACGTTCACGCAGTGCCATTCCAAGGAAGGCTTGGGCCGTGCCGGATGCAGGATCGAGGCGGGCACTTTCCTGGAGCTCTGAGATCGACTTCTCTCGCGCGCCGCTGTACCACAAAGCCATTCCGAGGTTGTAGTGGGCGTCGGCAGAGTCGGGCCCCAGCTGGACCGCTCGCTGCAGATGATTGATGGCGAACTCAAGCTGCCCCTGCTGCCCGAGAATGAAGCCCAAAAGAATATGGGCTTCGGCGTTGAGTTCGTCTGTGCGAAGGAGTTCGAGGAGTTGGTCTCGCGCAGCGTTCAGGTCGCCGTTTGCGGCGTTTTCCCGTGCGTGTTTCAAAGCGTCGGTCGGAGCGGGAGAAGCGGGGCGTCGAAGGGCAGCACTCTGCTGTTTCAGTGCCAGGCCAAGACCATAGTAGCCTTCCTGAAGTTCAGGGTTAATCTGAATTGATTTCTCAAATGCGGCGATGGCTCCCGGTAGATCCCCCGCCTGGCGCAAGGTTTGGCCCAGCTCATACTGCACGGTTGCATTGTTTGGCTGTTCCGTTTCCACGCGCCGCAGGTGCAGCACTGCGCCTTTCAAATCGCCTTTCGCTCGCAACGCCAGGGCGAGGTTCATATGTGCAGTTGGATTTTGCGGTTCAAGAGCGAGCGCCTTCTGGAATGCTTTGAGTGATTCGACTGTATCTCCACTGCGAGCAAGCGCCGATCCCAGGTTCGTGTAAGCGCGCGCATGTTTTGGATCCAATGCTACAGCCTTCTGCAGTTCGGTTACTGCCCCGGGCAAATCTGCTTTTGCCATCCGAGCCACGCCGAGCCAGTTATGCGCTTCCGCGGATGTCGGCGCAAGCTGGACCGCCTCCTGAAAGGCTTCCATCGCGTTCGACAAGTCATCCTTGTCCATGTAGGCGATCCCCAACTGAATGCGCAGCTTGGAGTCGAAGGGGCTGCGTCCGATTGCCGTTTCGAGTTGGCTGATGAGCTTGTCGGGAGCGGACGCATCCTGCGCGGCGACGGTGAGAGACAGTATCGCGATGAGAACCAGCGCGAAGAGCTCCAGGCGAATTGGGTTACACATCTTCATTGATCAGGATCTAACAGACGAAGCTGCAAGCGTGACGTCTTTTCACCTTCGGCGCGTAGTGACCTGGCAAGTTCCAGCTGCTTGTCAGATTCTTGCTTCTTTCCCATACGCGCGAGAAGCAATCCTAATTGATAACTCGCCTTCACTGAACTAGGATCCAGCCGTACTGCCTTTCTCAAATTGCTCTCGGCTTCCGGGTATTGGCGCGCGCTCATGAGCAATTCGCCAAGCGCCTCGCAAGAAGGCGCATGGTCGGGATTCTGTTTGAGGACAGTCTGCAGTCTCTCGATGGCTTCGGCGTCCTTACCCTGATCTCTCGCAACGAGCGCCAGGTAGTAGTACGAGGCGACTTGGTGAGGCTGCAAACGAACACTGTCCGCAAGCTGAGTTGCAGCTTCGGACAAGCGGCCTTGCAGGTAGAGCACCGAGCCTAAAGCATAGTGAACCTGCGAGTCCTGAGGATTTTTTTCACCCAACTTTTCCAAAATGCCGCGCGCGGCGTCGAACTGTTTTTTTCCGACTTTCACGGAGGCGAGCAGGTACTGGCAACCGTTATCTTCTGGCCGAAGACCTGCGGCCTTGGTCAACGCCGGTTCAGCATCGTCTAGCAGGTCCATTTTCAGACAGACACGGCCAAAGCCGAGAAGAACTTCAGGATTATCCGGTTCCAGTTTCTTGGCGCGCACCCAGTATGAGAGTGACCGCTCCAGCTCTCCTTGTTTCTCTGCGACCACCGCGGCCTGTGTGAGCGCTGGCATTGACGTGGGTCCAACGTTCAGGGCCGCGTCATAGCTTTCCAGCGCCAGCTTTGGATTGTTGTTCAGCAGATAAACGCCGGCCAGATTGAATGCGAGCTCGAATGAGATGTGTCCAGCCTGTTTTATGCGTTCCAGGACTTGAGCGGCTTCGGGAGCGGCACCGTTTTTTGCGAGCAGTACTGCAAACTTGATGGCCCATGGCTCAGGGACGCCGCTGAGCTGCATCCAGTCGCTGGC
>Ga0137366_10000988_pt1 | contig 20309 bp, 17 predicted proteins | sample SagtaG_8_FD_104938 | JGI IMG/M metagenome (GOLD analysis project Ga0137366, IMG submission 104938) | Vadose zone soil microbial communities from Sagehorn Ranch, Mendocino, California, USA - Sage1_L_60_16 metaG | ecosystem: Environmental > Terrestrial > Soil > Vadose zone | place: USA...
ATGTAACTCCACCCCCAGTTGTTTCAGGATTCGGCCAGCCGCTTCCACTGCGGCGCGTGCCTCTGCTGCCGATTTACAGGTGACCACCCAATCATCGGCATACCTCGTCAGCTGATATCCTCTCAGCCGCATCTCCCGATCAAACGGCGTCAGAAGTATGTTACTGAGCGTGGGCGAAACCACACCCCCTTGTGGAGTGCCACGCTCACTGAAAAAGAGCTGCCCTTTGCCGTAGCTTCCCGCCTTGAGCATCGACTTGATGAGGCCAAGCACTCGGCCATCCGCCACCCGCTGGGCTACCAGCGTGAGAAGTTTTTCGTGATCGACGGACCCGAAAAAGTCGCGGAGGTCCGCATCCACGATCCACTCCGCCCCGCCTTGGATCTCTTTCCAGATTTTGCGCAGCGCGTCCTTCGTCGATCGCCCTCGCCGATAGCCGAAGCTGGCATCATCGAATATCGGCTCGAAGATAGGCTCCAACCGATTGAGCAGCGCTTGTTGACACACGCGGTCATAGATCGCCGGTATGCCGAGCATTCGATACTCTCCGGGTTTGTCCCGCTTCGGGATCGGATGTTGTCGCACCGGCAGAGGCTGATAGGTATCCTCTTTCAGCTCTCGCTGCAGCCGTTCCAACTGCTGGTCCAGCTGCGCTTCGAAAGCCTCCAAAGTCTGCCCATCTACACCTCCACTGCCCCGGTTTGCCTTCACCTTCTCCCAGGCCATCTCCAGATTCTTCTGCTTGTACACTTTGTCGATCAATGGCTTTGTCGATAGGCTTTCAGGATTTAGTTTCCTTCCTCCTTACTATCCAAGCTACAGGGCTCTGGCTTCTACCCTGGCGAGATTATCCTCACTGAATACACCAGCTTTCCGCTGGACACACCTTCATGCCGGTTTATCCCGGCGCACTAACATCTCTATTACACTCCCTGAACATTCGGCACGGGATCACTAGGCTCTTCCTGAGTCGGCACCAGCCTATCCGCGTCCCTCAACTCCGGAAACAGCCACGCCCATAGCGCCACCACGATCAACGTTCCTGCGCCGCCGAGTATCACCGCCGGCACAGTCCCAAACCAATGCGCCGTCAGTCCTGATTCAAATTCTCCCAACTCATTCGACGCACCGATAAAAATCATATCGACCGCATTTACTCTGCCTCGCACGGCATCCGGAGTAGCAACCTGCACCAGCGTCCCGCGCACCACTACGCTCACCATATCCGACGCGCCGACCAGCACCAACGCGATCAGCGACAACGTAAGGCTGTGCGAAATCCCAAACACGATCGTGAACGCGCCAAATCCTGCAACGCAGAACAGCATGATTTTCCCGACTCGCGACCGCAGCGGACGATAAGCCAGCAGCACCGCCATAATTGCCGCGCCCGCGCCCGGCGCTGCTCGCAGCAATCCCAATCCCCACGGTCCGGTCCGCAAAATCTCGCGCGCATAAACCGGAAGCAGCGCGACCGCCCCTCCCAACAACACCGCAAAAAGATCCAGCGAAATCGATCCCAGAACCAGCTTATGCGTCCAGATGTAATGTAGCCCCGCGAACACCGCCCGCTGGGAGAACTCTTCCCTCTTTCGTTTGCTTTCCACGAATTGGATTCGGATAACCGCAATGGTCGCGATAGCATACGCAAATACCGAAACGGCATACACGCCTATTGGCCCACCCAAAACTGCGTAGAGAACTCCGCCTAGTGCTGGCCCCAGAATCGTCGCGCCTTGGAAGATGGTCGCGTTCCATGCCACAGCGCTGGCAAAAACGTCGTCCGGAACCAGCGATCGCAACAAGGCTCGGCCTGCAGGGAGATTGAAAGAGCGCACCACTCCGAGCAGGACCAGCACCGCATAGATCGGCCTGACATCGCGTGCGCCGCGATGCGAAATTGCGATCAGCAAAGCCGAGCAGATTGCGAATCCAACGTTACAAATCAGCAGAAGATTCCTTCGATTGAACCGATCAGCGGCGTGCCCTGCAACCAGAAACAGCAAGACGTTGGGCAAGAATTGCGCTAACCCGACCAGCCCCAAATCCAGCGGCCGCCGTGTGATCTCGTAAACTTGCCAGCCGACGGCGACCGACAACGTCTCCAGAGCCGCGACGCTGAAAAATCTCGAGATCTCATAGAGTGAGAAATTGCGGTGACGGAACGCCGCCAAGCCGACGTGATGACTTTCGTGATCGGGCATGCCTCTCTAATGTGCCACAGAGTCCAGCGCTGGAATTGGAAAACGTGGGGACTGCCGCCCTCGGCTGTCCTCCGGGCCGAAGGCCCGGCACCAGATGAAGACACGTTCGAGTTGCCATCGATCGGGACAGCCGAGGGCGGCTGTCCCCACATTTCGCTGAGCCGGTCTAGAATGAAACTTCAGAATTACTCGGCCGAACGCTGGATGCTGAGTGCTTTCCCTGATGGCTGACAGCTGACAGCTTCTTTCATGCGCTTCGAATTTTTCATCGCGTCCCGCTACCTGCGCGCCAAGCGCAAGCAGGCCGTCATTGGCGTGATTACCGGCATTTCCATCGCCGGTGTCGCAGCCGGAGTTGCATCTCTAATCGTCGCCCTCGCTATCAACAACGGATTCCGCCAGGACTTGCAGGATCGTCTTCTCGGCTCGACTTCGCACGTAAATCTTCTGCGCACGCTCGGTGACGGTGTTCGCGATTGGCGTCCGTTGATGGAACGTTTGCAAAATCAGCCTCATGTCGTCGCGACCGCTCCCGACATCTACGAGCAGGTGCTGGTTTCTCTTGGATCGAGAGCGCGTGGAGCGGTGCTGAAGGGAATCATTCCGCAAGATGAGCGAAAAGTCAGCGACCTACTCAGCAGCGTGAAGCAGGGGTCGGCGGATGCGTTGGAAGAAGAGCAAACCGAAAAGTTGGCGGGCGAGGGCGCCCGCTCCACACAAGAACGCCCCACACAGGCCGCAGCAGCCGACGACGCCGATTCCCTTGCCGCCGTCCAACAGCGCCGCGCGGCCATGCCGCCGATTCTTCTCGGCAAAGAGATGGCCGATGAACTTGGCGCGCACGCCGGATCGACCGTCCTCGTCACCAGTCCCCAAGGAGAACTCACGCCCTTCGGCTTGGTCCCCAAGTACACCCGCTTTCGCGTGGTTGGAATTTTCGACTCCGGCTTCTACGACTACGACTCGTCGTGGGCGTTCACGCGACTATCCGATGCGCAGCGGCTCTTTGCTCTCGGCGATGTAATCCAGATCATCGAGTTCAAAATTGACGACATTTACAAAGCCGCCGAGGTCGGCCAGGAACTGGAAAAAGCTGCCGGTCCAGGCTTCATGACCACGAACTGGATGGAACAGAACAAACCACTGTTCCACGCACTGCGCCTTGAGCGGCTAGTCACGTTTATTACGGTCGGTCTGATCGTCTTCGTCGCCGCGCTGAACATTCTTATCTCGCTGACCATGATGGTCATGGAAAAGACCCGCGACATCGCCGTGCTCATGTCCATGGGCACGCGGAGAGCACAAGTCCGCAAGGTTTTCATCGCCCAAGGCGCATTAATCGGAATGGTTGGAACAGTTATCGGGTTGGTCCTGGGATACACGCTTTCCTGGATGGGCGGCCATTATCACGCGTTTGCGCTCGCGCCCGAGGTTTATTCCATTGACTACGTCCCCTTCGCCCCACGGGTCGTGGATGGAATCTTGGTAGCGTTCGTGGCCGTGGCCACATCTCTGGTGGCAACGATTTATCCTTCATGGTCGGCCGCGCGAGTCTTGCCGGCGGAGGCACTGCGCTATGAATGAACGCCGTTTCGTTGGTCAGAGCCTGATTGAGTTGCTTATCTTGCTGCTGCCGGTTGTACTCAGCTTTGTTTTCGCGAGAATCTTCTTCCGATATATCGGATGGTGGGGCGTGCTGCCGGGAGTCATTCTTGGCTTTGGATGGGTCGGACTACTCTTTTATCTCCTTCTCAACCATGCTCCCCGAGCTAAAGCGCAGAACGGCCAGGGACAATGAATCGCAGACCTGAGGCAAACACTGCGAAATTTCTATGAGAGAGCTGACGAGCGGTAGGGCAATCGTTATCAAGGGAATTCTGTTTCTGTTGTTGGGCTTGCTGTCTTCCTTACTATTGGTTCTCGAGCACCCAACGGTGAGGCTTCTGCTTCTGTTGCTGTTGACGGTGTGGTCCTTCTGTCGTTTCTATTATTTTGCTTTCTACGTGATGGAACGCTACGTGGATTCGAGTTACCGGTTTTCCGGGCTCTTTTCCCTAGCGCGTCATTTTCTCAGCAAATATCGATCCTGGCGAACCTCAGCTGACCAGAGTTCAAGGACCAGGCAACCTCCCCTTCCGCTCCGTGTTTTAATTACAAGAGGTTGCCGTTGAGACGTAGCTTGCTGCGTCTCAAGTTGACGTTTTGAGACGAGGAGTGTTCCATTTGCATCTAAGTCAACAGGCGCTACGAGTCGAAGGACTAAGGAAGTCTTTCCGCTCTGGGGCCTCAGAACTGGTGCTCTTTGACAATCTTTCGTTCGAGCTTGCGCGCGGCGAGATGCTTGCGATCGTTGGTGCCTCCGGAGCTGGGAAAAGCACTCTGTTACATATACTTGGAGCGCTTGATAAGCCTTCAGCGGGTGAAATATACTGCGCCCAGCTACGCTTGAGTTCGCTGTCGGAAAATGGCGCTGCTGATTTTCGTAACCGCGAAGTCGGCTTCGTTTGGCAGTTTCACTACCTGCTTCCGGAATTTACCGCGCTTGAGAACGTGGCAATGCCATTGCTAATGCGGGGGGGGCCGAAATCTCAGGCAGAGAAACAAGCGACGGAGTGGCTGGGAGAAGTCGGTTTGGTGGAACGGGCCCATCATCGCGCCGGAGAACTCTCAGGTGGCGAACAGCAACGGACGGCGCTGGCACGGGCGCTCATCACCAGACCGAAGATTTTGCTGGCCGACGAGCCAACCGGTGACCTGGACAGCCGTACCGCCGATGCGGTATTTCAATTGATTTCTCGTCTGCACCGCGACTATCAGCTCTCCTCGGTCATTGCCACCCACAATTTTGGCTTTGCCCGCGGATGCCATCGCGTTTTGCGGCTGGAAAATGGGAGAATAGAAGAGATAGCGCCAGCAAGTTTGGCAGGATAAAAGATCAAGGAACCGAATTAAGTACGTTGCGAACCGCTTTAGCCCGAAGGAGGTATTGCGAGAATCGAGTGGTTCCTTTAGTAATAGGAATTAGTAGTAAAACATAGGTAGCCTCACGACATAAGAACTAAGAATATGAGGTGGGGCCTGGGGTGGTTGGGACGTAAGTGGAAGTCCGGTGTCGGCCCGCAAGTCGAGCCGTTCGGTCCCGGAGGAACCTAGGGGGACGAGCGATATGTTCGAACGTTATACGGAAAAAGCAAGGCGCGTCATCTTCTTCGCGCGGTATGAAGCCAGCCAGTTCGGCTCTCCTTATATTGAGACCGAACATCTGCTGTTGGGATTGCTCCGTGAAGACAAGGCGCTGACCAATCGCTTCCTGCGTTCCCATGCTTCGGTCGAATCCATCCGAAAGCAGATCGAAGGGCATACCACCATCCGCGAAAAGGTTTCTACCTCGGTTGATTTGCCCCTAAGCAACGAATGCAAGCGGGTGCTCGCCTATGCCGCGGAAGAAGCCGAGCGGCTGTCGCACAAGCACATTGGAACTGAGCATCTCTTGTTGGGTTTGCTCCGCGAAGAAAAATGCTTTGCTGCGGAAATTCTGCATGAGCGCGGACTCCGGCTTTCCACGATCCGCGAAGAGCTTGCCCGCAGCAGTCAGGAAAAAGCCCAGCCGCAGCGCCAGCGCGAGTCTTCCCTGCTCAGCGAATTTTCTCGCGACCTGACCCAATCGGCGATGGACAGCCAGCTCGATCCGCTGGTTGGCCGGGAAAACGAACTCGAGCGCGTCGTTCAGATTCTCTGCCGCCGCACCAAAAACAATCCTGTTCTGATCGGCGAACCCGGCGTTGGAAAAACCGCAATCGTCGAGGGATTAGCGCAGCGCATCGCCGATGGTGAAGTCCCGTCATTTCTCGCGGACAAGCGAATTCTTGCATTGGATCTTTCATTGATCGTTGCCGGCACCAAATACCGCGGGCAGTTCGAAGAGCGGCTCAAGACCATCATGAAAGAACTGATGGAGTCGCAGAACTGCGTCATTTTCATTGATGAGTTGCACACGCTCGTGGGCGCCGGTTCCGCTGAAGGTTCGCTCGATGCCGCCAACATCCTGAAGCCTGCATTATCTCGTGGAGAGATTCAGTGCATCGGTGCTACGACGCCGAGCGAATATCGCAAATCTATCGAGAAAGATCGGTCGCTGGAACGGCGCTTCCAAGCGGTGAAAGTTCCACCTCCGACCGAGGTAGATGCGACCAAGATCCTGTTCGGGATCAAGGATCGTTACGAAAAATTTCACGCGGTCACGTATACCGACGATTCGATCAATTTTGCCGTGTCGCATTCGAACCGCTACATCCCCGATCGCTTCCTGCCAGACAAGGCCATCGACCTGATTGACGAAGCCGGAGCCCGCGTAAAGCTGCGCCAGACTTCGCTGCCGGAAGAGATCACCGAAGTTCAGAAGCGGCTCAAGTTCATCGTCCATAGAATGGAAAATGCGGTCGCGAACCACGAGTTCGAGAAAGCACGCTTCTATTCCGACGAAGAACGCAAGGAACGCGAGAACCTGCGCGTTCTTCGCGAAAAATATCATCTCGACGAATCAGCCACCGGCGTTGTGAACCGCGAGGACATTGAAGACGTGGTTTCGCGCTGGACTGGCGTGCCTGTCACCTCGATCAAAGAAGAAGAAACGCAGAAGCTGCTGCGCATCGAAGAAGAGTTGCACCGGCGGGTCATCTCACAAGACAAATCCATCAGCGCCTTGTCGCGCGCTATTCGGCGCAGCCGCGCTGGCCTGAAGAACCCCAACCGGCCGATTGGTTCGTTCCTGTTCCTTGGACCCACAGGCGTCGGCAAAACCGAAGTCGCCCGCACGCTAGCGCAGTTCATGTTCGGCAGCGAGAAGTCGCTCATCCGCTTCGATATGTCCGAATTCATGGAGAAGCACTCGGTTTCGAAGTTGATCGGCTCGCCTCCGGGATACGTCGGTTACGAGGAGGGCGGCCAGCTCACCGAACGTGTAAAGCGTGCGCCGTACTCGGTAGTGCTACTCGACGAAATCGAGAAAGCGCATCCGGATGTTTTCAATATCCTCTTGCAGGTGTTCGAAGACGGACAGTTGACCGACGGACTCGGCAACACGGTTGATTTCAAGAACACGATCATCGTCATGACTTCCAACATTGGCGCCCGCCATCTGCAAAAGCGCGAAGGCTTGGGTTTCCAATCAACCAAGGAAGATGCGATCTCCGACAAGGTCGAGGAACTGGTCAAGGGCGAAGTCAAACGTACCTTTAATCCCGAGTTCCTGAACCGGCTCGACGAAATCATCATCTTCAACGCGCTGAACGAGACCGACCTCATCCAGATTCTGGAGCTCATGGTCAACCAGCTCAACCAGAACCTGGCGCAGAAGGCAATCACGGTCACGGTCGCGGACGAGGCCAAAAAATGGATTCTCAATCAGACCCTGACCGACCGCACGTACGGCGCGCGTCCGCTACGCCGGGCGTTGCAAAAGTACATCGAAGACCCGCTCTCAGAGGCGCTGATCCAGGGGACGATCACCACGCGCCCTGCGTTCATCGAAGTCTTCCTCGGGGACAACAAACTCTTCTACCGCCCAGTGGACTCGAAAGAAAACGAGGGCGTGCTGCTGTACGAAAATTCGTAGCTATTAGCCATCAGCCTTTAGCTTTTAGCGAAAGCCGTCAGCAAACCTGGCGGCTTTTCCATTTTGCACGGAGTTTGGGAAGGCACGCCTCTTGAGCGGCAACTTAGCCCACAACATTCGTGAGCGTTCCAATGCCGTCAATCGTGATGCGGATCTCATCGCCGTGCGCCAATGTGAACGTGTCCGGCGGGACAATGCCGGTGCCGGTCAGCAGAAAACATCCGCGCGGAAAGGAATTGTCGCGATAAAGATAGTCCACCAGAATCTGCGGGTCGCGTTTGAGTTCATTGAGAGTGGTTCGCCCTGTAAACGCGGGTTTGCCGCCGCGTAGAATCTCAAGCCGAATCTCAGTCGAGCGCGGCAGTGGACCAGACCCAAGCAGCACGCATGGTCCCAACGCACAGCTGCGGTCATAAACTTTGGCCTGCGGAAGGTACAGAGGATTTTCGCCTTCGATGTCGCGCGAGCTCATGTCGTTGCCGATGGTGTAGCCAATGATCTTTCCGCGCGGGCTGATGAGCAGGGCGAGTTCTGGTTCAGGCACGGACCACTTGGCGTCGCTGCGGATCGCAACCTTCCCGCCGGGACCAACCACTCGATGGGACGTCGCCTTGAAAAACAGTTCAGGTCGCTCGGCGTGGTAGACGCGGTCGTAGAAGTCGCCGCCGCCGGCCGATTCCGATTCCTCCATGCGGGCGTCGCGACTGCGGTGATAGGTCACGCCCGCAGCCCAGACCTCCTGCGAGCCAATAGGCGCAAGCAGAGTCTCGTCGAGCTTCAGTGCGCCGCGATCGACCGTTGGTAATCTTGCGATCGACCCTTCCACAAAGCTTTCCAGGTCGTAACGGGCCACGAGTTCATCGCAGGAGAAGTCCTTGGCCAAGTACCAGCGGTCCAGATGTTCGAACGCGATGCCTAATTTTGTGTTGTAGAGCCTCACAGGTGTGTGGGAAGTATAAATTGTCGGCGGCCCCGGTTGTTCAGGGCTAGACGTCAACCGGTCCGAAATATTCCTAATCCAACAAGGGCCGTGCCGATCCACCTAAGAGGGACGAATTCATATTCGCAATATTGTGATGGCCCTCGGCCCCGCCCCAGGCAAACATTAACGAGACCATCGGGAAACCGCCGGCGCGCAAAGTCAGCCCACCCGCAAAACTATGCTTGAGGTGACTGAAGCCCAAATCGCCGCGCGTGAGCGCAACTCGGCCTTGTTCCGCCATCACCTTCAACCCAAACGGGCCCCAGAGGGAGTGCTCGAAACTTTCTTGCAACAAGAGAAGATTCGGCGCTCGAAACCGATAGTCACGATAGCTGCCCAGCGTGAGGGCGCTATCGATGTCTTGCCCGCCAAGTGTCTGCTGAAAGTAAAACGGCACCGCGCTGCTTGCGGAATTGATGGATTCCGAAAGCAGCAATCTGAAGCCGATAGAACCATTCCGGTTCCACGAAGTCGGGGGCGGCGGGCAATCTTCTTTCTGCGGAGCACATTCGTCAGGGCCACGGGCGCTCGCGTGCAAGGGCGTGGATTGGGTGACGCTGTACAAATTGAAAGTGTGGTCCAGATCGACCGTCCATCGCAGAAATGAATTCGTCGAACTCGACGGAGCAAAGAACTGCTGAAACTTGGCCGTATAGTTCAACTCAAGATCACGGATCAACGGCTCGAACGGCAACGGAATTGTGGGCCCGATTCGAATTCCCTCCCCCAGTTGAATGAATCCAGGCTGGCTGCTCAGGCCCGGCGCTGTGGGGTTCGTGTAAAGCGTGTCAATCGATGGTGTCGACTGCCCATGCTCGCCTCTAATGTCCACGAATCTTCCGTTCAATTCTCCCAGCAAAGAAAGGTTCAGCTTCTTGATCGAGGGCCATTCGAACACTGGCTTGGTCACATTGGCGCCGACTATGGTCTGGCTCATGCCAAAAACTGACGCTCCGGCCAGTGTCGTATTGTTTCCCAGGCCAAAGTAATTCAGCTTGTTTAGCGAGATCGTCTGCGCGTACAAATTGAACACCGTATAGGGATGGACACCAACCTTCGCCGGTTTCTTCTTTGGCGGACCGCCGGAATTGTCCGGCGCGCCCAGAATAGAGCCGGTCGGTATCACTGGCGTATGGATCAGCTTCATATAACCGCCCGCTCGCCACGATCCGATGGTAGCGCCCATCGCGTCCACGTCCCAACTCATCCGCCAGTTCGTCGTGTTCTTAAATGCGACAAAAGCACCACCCACACCAAACCCATTCTGCGGTGGCATGCTGCCTGCGGCAATGTGTAGCGGATGGTCAGTAAACAGCGTGTACGCACAACCGGTCACGAGCTTCAACCCAAAAGTGTCACATGCCTCTCGGACGTGTTTCCCCTCGCGTCGAAAGTCCGATTGCAGGTTGCCTTCTTGGCCCACCGCCGACACAGCGACAAGGCACAACACAAGCGCGGCGCTGCAACGCACGCCCGCACCACCACGAACCCGTCTACTTTTTTCGAGCGCGCTTCGCATTGCCAACCTTTCCCTTACTTTTGGTCTTACGTTTGGGTGCTGGCCGTTTCTCCGCCGCCGCAGCGATCTCAAGCTTGCGCTCTCGGGTGCGCCTCAATCGCTCCGCGTCTGCGTGTGCCTTGTGTATCGCTTCGGTTACGTCGCGAATGTAGCTCGCACCTTCACCTTCGGTTTTTATTGCATTGACGTACGTCTCGGTGCGATACCGCAATGGCAGACGCCTCTCCGCCTCGTGCAGGTGCTCGATCTGCGATTTCAGCAGCGAAGTAAGCGGCCGCCCCGGATCATGCGCGCTCTTGGGAGGCCGTGGAACTTTAATCGTTGTCATGCCAACCTCTTCACGCAGCTTCAGCCGCGCAATCTATACGTTGAAATTCGGACAGTCGCTTCGCACAGCGGATAGCGAAAGAAGATTCCGCTGAGGATCAACCGCTGCACCAGTTGGCTCAATGAAAATGTCGGCGCTGGTCTCTCGCGGCGACCGCGGTGAGTAGTCGCCGAGAAAGAATTTCGTCACTGTCGCCGGGATCGAAGCATGGTCAAACACGCGATCAACCACAGCTCCCTTCGGGATCCATGGCGAAATCAACACCGCCGGCACGCGCACTCCAAGACGGTCGAACTTGAACTCCGCGCCAGTTCCCGTGGCGTTCGCTGACGCCGTGAATTGATCGGCGACACAATTCGGTGGCGCTACGTGATCGTAAATCCCGCCGTGTTCGTCATAAACGATCAGTATCGCGGTGCTGGCCCACAACGCTGCGTTCTCCTTGATCCTCTGATACACCGTCGCTATGAAAAGCTCGCCTGCCTGCACATTGTGGTCAGGATGCTGATCGTTCGCAATTTCCTCCCCAGCATTCGTGTCGTGGTCGCTGTAGTTCGGCTCGATGAATGAATAGTCGGGCAAGGTCCCTTTATCGCAGTCTTTCTGGAGCTGATCGAACGTGCCAAACAGTTGGGGTTGGTTCTGCAGCAGGTTCGCAACCTCCATCGTCGAGCTAGTCGTATCGTAGTAATAGACCTTGGCTGTACGTTTGGGCGTCGCTCCGATCAGCCGGCTGTAAATACTCTTGAACGGCTCGTTGATATACAGCGGATTCAAATCCACGCGCCCGAATGATGTCCCGTAATGTGCGAAAGCACGGTTGCAGATAGTCGGCCCCGGAATCGACGCGAACCAGCGATTGAATACCGCGAATTCCAGCGCAAGTGTAGTCAAGACCGGCAGCTTTTCCTTTGGGAAGTAGTACATGATCTTCTGCGAATGCTTCACGTCCATCTGCTGATTGAAATAGCTCTTTACGAAGCCCTGCATGTTGGGCGCCCTGCCGGGATTCGTGTTCCCTCCAAAAATTTGCAGGTCCACGGCAGGAAAGTGGTGATCGGGATCAGGATCAAGCTGACTCTGAAACTCCGCCAGCGGCTGCGGCTTGATCAACGCGCCAGTGGTATCCGGATTACCGAGCTGGTTAGTGATGCCATCAATCGCAGGATTGTCCGCCTTGAGCGATCCCAGCATGTGGTCAAACGACCGGTTCTCCATCATTAGGACGACGATGTGCTTGAGCTGATCCAGCCCGGTTGCCATAGTTACACTCCTGATTTGGTGAGCCGTTACTTCTATAAGCGGAAAAATCTGCGATCGTCCGCCTCGGGCAAAGCTGTGCAACGATCTTAACGTGGAACGCGCCTGTGAAAAGCTATCCCGGGTACAAGTGACTGTGGAATTCTGTCCTGCGCAGTGGAAGGAAACGCTCGCGAGCCGCCCGGGGTTTGAAGCACACTGCCTGAAGAGCCAGCCCAATACAACCCGGGGAAACCGCCGTACATGCAATCAATCGCTAGTTGAAGCGAGCAGCCGCACCTAAACTTCCGGAGCCGCATCCCATTTCGGCTTCGTCTCTCTGCCCCACTTCTTGGGATCCTGCTCGTGCATCTTCTTCATCGCTTCTCCCGTTTCCGGGTGGTTGCTCGTAACATGCTTCACCATCGTCTGGACCATCTCGTCCCACGACCCAGCCGATAGCTTCTGATCACATGGACCGCCAAGCTCTTTGCATGTCATCGTTTTCATGCATCTTTGAATGCAGCTTGGGTTGGCAGGGTTGCGTCCACGGTTCATATCTGCGCACGGCAGCTTCAGTCGCTGGAATTCGTGGAGGTGAAGACGTGAAGGGTAAAGCCTTCATGGCGCAAGCTGTCGGCCCACCGCCCACTGCTTTGCGCTTGTGCTATCATTCCCGGCCATGCAACCCTGCCTGCGTCGCGCGCTCGTTCTTCCTTTGCTGCTGGCCGCTGCTTGCGCTTTCGCCGCCGATGACGACAACCGGGCCGCTCCCCGCTTCCGCGCAAAAACTGTGGCCGGCGAGAGCTTCAACAATGAGTCGGTGAAAGGCAAGGTAGTCCTGTTAGAGTTCTGGACTACCTGGTGCCAGTATTGTCACGACGAAGAGCCGCTGGTCGAGGCCATCCACAAAGAATTCGCCCAAAAAGGATTGATCGTTCTGGCTATTGACGTTGCCGAATCCAAGAAAACGGTGAAGAAATATCTGGAGCAGCACCCACGCTCCTGCCGAATCGTTCTCACCGAGGACACCAATCTCGCCGCCATGTATCAGGCGACTTCGTATCCCATTTATGTTGTGATCGATCGCGACGGAAATATCGCAGGCGAACAGCGTGGCGTCGCCGGTGAACGCGCCCTGCGCCGATTGCTCGCCAGCGCGGGGATTGAATCAGAAGGAAAAGCGAGTGACAGTAACTAGAGCCTGGTTCCCCACCGTACAATGAAAGAGAGCCGGCGAGCGCCGACTCTCTTTTTCCTTCACTTATTTAGAGCAAGAATCGCTCACCATCTGCACATCAGTTACTTTCAGATGGCCGTGCTCTTCGTTGCTTTTCTTCATGCCTGTGTCATGGGCCATGTCTTTGGTATCTTCTTTCATGTTGTGGGCGGTCGCGTTCGAAACCACTCCGGTTGCGGTGACTTTATGTCCCACATGCTTGGCCAACGACACATTGCTGCTGCGAACTTCCCAGGTACTGCCGTCGTCCCCAGTTAATTTGAACTCCTTGGCGTTGTCGCCTTGCGCCAAGCATCCGGTAATGGTTCGCGTATCCGATTTGCCTTTCGTACCGGAATCGTCCGCCATCATCCACACCGACGCTGTACATGCCAGAACCATACACAAAAGCAGGTTTCTCATGTCCGTTCCTCCTTAAGCTATGCTGATCGACCGCAGGTTCGATGTGCTCCCGCCCAGCACAGGTTGCAGGAAACTGCAGCTCTGAATGCAACTTATTGAATACGCTCAACGTACCAGCGTTCAGGCCTGACCGCACCGCGGCGACCAAGGAAGATAACACTCACCTTTTAACGATGGTCATACCGAACTTTAATTGATTGTCATCCCGAACTCCGGGGAAGCCGGAGAGAGGGACCTTACGATAGCCCCCAGCGAGCCTAACGTGAACAGGAATACCCACGAAGCCGGAAGCAAGGTTCACGCACTATTAATGACAAAATCGGTTGGGACACACGGCTAAATGTACTGGTTTGAAACGCACGGATTCCAGGCGTCGAATTTTCTCTGTCATTCCGACCGAAGCAGGATCATTCGCCTCGCGAATGGTCCTGTGGAGTGGAGAGCCTGCCCTGAGCGACTGACCGAAGGGAGGAGTCGAACGGGAACCTGCTGTTTGCGACTGCATGCAAGGTTTGTATTAGGCGCGGCTTCCATCGGTGCGTAACTGCCTAGCATAAAGCATAAGAGGATGGCGGCTTCAGCCGCACAGGACTCGTGGAATGGAACACGCAAAGAGCCGGATTGTATGAATGTCCAGAGGACTGGCAGTGGAGCAGCTTTCTCCACTCCGTAACTGAAAGGTGGCCCATTCAAGCGCGCCTTTCGCTGGAGTGGGACGAGCGAGTAGAGACTGAGTCGGAGCGGACGGCACGCATGCGGGAACGGAACCGCCCGCACTCAAGCCACAGTCAGCCTTGAATGGGCCACCCGGAACTCCGAGCGGTTTTAAGCTGAATACGCACCTTTCGGCTTGTCCCCAGAGCTATCCCTTGCCCTTTTCTCGATACGGCCATCAAAAGCCGACGACGACATTGGCATTGCTTCACTTTCAGTATTCACCGGTTCTTCTGGAGAGAATTGCGACTCAACCGTCTGTTGCCGATACGATGCTACTGGATCACGTTCACGATTCCGCGCCTGTCGGGCGTTGGCTGCAGATGCCTCTGCTGCAGGGTCCCGCCTGGCGACTACACGAGCGATCCTCAGGAACCGTTGAATATCCACTCGATCAAGCCGGTACATCTCTCGTGCGGAGTTACCACCCAAAACCCCAAGCTCGATTGTTGGATATGCGATAAGCGCCATGAGCCCGGGCTTGGCGCGCCAAAACTGTTCGATGGGTTGAACCGGAGAATCGCTAGTTTTAGTATTCCAAGCGTATTGCTGCAAAGACGCCAGTAGGCCAGGCTTATCTTCAAGGTCGACCAGCAGTAATGGCCATCTCAAGATAATCGCGACCAGCTTTCCAAGTTGTTCCAAGGTCAGCGGGCCATATAGCTTTCGGTCCGAAGGTGGACCGAACAGCCCAGTCTGGCTTGCGAGCACAGCGCGCAATCGGAAAAGATTCAAGAACTGTTTCAATCGGCGCGGATTGTATTCGAGCGCCGGCGCGACCATCTTCACAATTTTGCGGACGGATTCCGAGTCAGCCGACAGTTCAACGAGAAGCCCTGGATCGACATCTGCAGCGGGTGTGCCCGTCTCCCACTGATTTGCCTCGGTCCCTAACGAGTTTAGGAATGGATCAATGTCGGTGTCAGCCGGTTGAGGTACCAGAAAAGGGAGTTGAATGAACTTTTCAAGATATGTGTATCCAAATTCAATGCCAGCAGCTGCAAGGTCACCTGTCTTGCCGCCCTCTTCTGCCGTTAGGTATGGCAGCAATTTTTCGTACTTAACCGCCAGGCCAGCGGCAATTTTCTCTCTGTCCAGCCCCAAAACATAAATCACCGGAGCGGATTCTGATATCAACAGATTCAGGGCCTGCATCAACTCGGCCGCCTTCGGCACATCACACCGATCAAGATCATCGATAAGAACGACAACCTTCTTTCCCTGGGAATAGGTTTTGACCAGCCTCTGGAAATCGGCATGAAATGTTTCAATGAATGCGGACCTGGTCTCGTATTTCGGGTCTCGGACATAATTCGTGAGATGAACTTTTAGAGGATTTCCAACCACCTCTGTGATTTTTCGCGCAATAGCAAAGCCGAGCAGAATGTACCCTGCTCCGCCACCGACTCTCAGCAATAACAGGAACAGGTCATCGCTGGAAAGCTTCTTTGAATTCACAGCGTCGCTATCGGCCTTTGCCTGGCTGTTCTGCGCTGGAGGTACAATGAGCGTCTTAAATGAAGAATTGTTGGACACAGCGTAATACCCGATTGCAATGCTTAGGTAGATGAAGAGCAGGCTTAAGATTACGAACTTAGCCGCCGAGAACCATCCCCTCTGCCAATCGAACCGAAGATACGCGAGCTTTCCGTGCAGCACCCATCTTTTCCAGCGAGGAAAGTCAGACGCAAGTTTTTCTGTAAAGTGCAAAGCAAACCCAGCCCAAAGGTCCTCTTCTTTGTCATGGCGCCATGCGTTGAACGGGACGGTCTTTGCGCCTTTGCTCTTGACGTACTTCTCCAGCTGCAACATGAACGACGATTTTCCGCTTCCCCATGAACCCTCGACCGACAGCGTCAGTGGAGGAAGTGTCTCCTCATGCATCAGAAAAGCTCCGACAGCGTTCACATAAGGTTCAAAACCGAGAGCGTCCTTCGTTGCCGGTTGGTCACTTACGCTGTTGGGACTGACGCTGACGCGCGAAGCTTCGGCTTCGGCGATTCCCTTGTCGACCTCGGCGGTTTGAGGCTCCATAGATACTCCTGAGAATGAGGTATCGCGTCGTGAAGCAAACCGTTCGGGAACGGCGGTGCATACAGTAGCAGAAAAGGAACCGGAATCAACATAATTCTGGAGCTGTTCCGATTTTGGAACGCTTCGGCAATCAATGGTTCAGATACACGGAAGCGGTATTCGGCACAGATCAGCGCGAGCGGAAGGCCTGCAGCCCCGCCCTCTTTCGGCCTAATGGAGTGGACGGCACGCAAACAGGACTGAAATGAGGGGAGGCTCTGTCCAGCTGTGGAATTGCCCCACTCTAGCCAAAGGCTGAATGGGTGAACTCGCCGATCTTGACCGACATCTGCTGGTGAGTCGTGAAGGGCGCCGATTCCAGCCGTACCAAGAGTGTTATTGAATGTCCAAATGCGAGGACGAAGGCCGAGCAGCGTCTTCGGTTTGCGCGAGCAGCGACGTATCATGGAAAACGGTGTGAAGATTGCAGTTGAATCCGAGAGGTTACAAAGATGAGCGACTATGTAGACAAAGCCGCTATTGAGAAAGCTGTCAGCATGGTTCCTTGGCGTCGAATGCGCCGCTAAAATTCCGCAACTACTATCTCTGCCCAAACGACGGGACAAAATGGCATGATGAGTGGAACCACCTATCTAACGACCGTTGCCCTGTTTGTGACACCGAAATTGAAACATACTTTAGCGAGGACATTGAGAATTAGTGGCTCAGACACAAATGAATCTCCAATGCACTATTGAGCTTGCTTCCAAGTACCAATCTGGATCGCAAATCGCACGGGTGCTCAGTGAAGAATGGTGCAAACGCGAGCTGTACTGTCCTGCATGTGATTCCGACAGATTGACAGGATCAAAGCCGAACCATCCAGCAGTTGATTTTTCGTATGCGAAATGTGAGCAGCCCTTTCAGCTAAAGAGCCTCAGGAATTGGAATCCAAAGAAAATCGTGGACGCGGGCTACGAAGCCATGGTTCGTGCGATTCGGGCCGACAGGACGCCCAACTTGCTGGTTCTTCACTACTCCAACACTTGGCTGGTTCAGAACCTGCTACTCATTCCTAAAGTGTTCTTTTCAGAGAGGGTAATCGAGAAGCGGAAACCACTAGCTTTGCAGGCGCGGCGCGCTGGATGGGTCGGATGCAACATCCTCTTGAGCAAGATACCGCTGGACGGAAAAATTGCAATCATTTCCGCTGGAGTGCCAGTCTTAAAAAAGGCAGGTCCGAGAAGAGTTCTCGCGTGTCAAGCAGCTGGCCGAGCTACCGCCGTCGCTGCGCGGCTGGACTCTCGATGTACTTAGGGCGATTCGGCGACTAGGGAAGCCGGATTTCTCGCTCCAGGAACTTTACGCATTTGAATCGGAGCTTAGGGCGATTCACCCACACAACCAAAATGTACGTCCCAAGCTGCGCCAGCAGCTTCAGGTTCTTCGTGACGTAGGCCTGATCACTTTTCAATCTCCAGGCAATTACCGTCTGCGAACCTAGCTCAGTTTGGATGGGCCCAAGCTAGAGTGTTTGTTTCCTTTAATGGTCACGCATAGCCTGTCCCACCAGCACCGCCATGCAATAGGCTTTCCCGCTCGGTCATGCGCCGTAACCATCATGTGCTCGTTGCAATTAGAGCATGTCATGGTTCCCGCTGTTTGTTTACTCCTCTCGACAGGCTGGCACCTATAATGCTCAGTCTGCCTACTCGTGATACCGCAGCTCAGGCACTTATAGCAACTCCCGTTTCTCACTGGTATCGAGAGACGTGGCTCGTGGCGCGTGCGCCCTCGAACACGAAGTTCCTAACTCAAACCGTGCGGACAAAGCCTGCCCTGAGCGAGTCGGAGGGAATGTCCGGCCTACCCAGTCCGGCCAAGACTTAAACAACGTGCAGCTTCAGTCCCAGCATCCGTCCGTACCGCTCAAAGTCCCGGTCAGTCGTTAAAATCTGCCATTGTCGTCGATCGGCGACCGCACAGATCAGGAAGTCAATCGCCGATCCGGCGATTCCACTGCGTCGGCAACGGTTGTGCATTTGCGCGGCTTGTTCGTAGTCAGCGGGTTCGAGCCGAGGATCGTCGAAGGCGCGCAAATAATCCCGAAGCTTACGGAACCGCTCTTCCTCTCGAATTCCCAAAAGCAGCTCCTGCCGCACCACGCCCATGAGCTGCGCCCGCCCGTCGCGGATGAGTTCGGCCAGCGACTGGGTCAGTGACTCTTCCTTCGCGCTCAAGTCGCCTGCTTTGCGCCGTAGCGCCAGCGACCATACGGGAGTGTCCACCAGCACCAGCATTAGCGAGAGCGCCGCCGCTCCGCCTTGTAGTCGTAAGCCGGATCAAAGTCAAAACTTCCAAACGCCTCCAGGATGCGCTGCTGCTTGCGGCGTTTGACGTACTCGGCCAGCGCCGCTGTGACTGCATCTTTCTTGGTCCGGTGATGCCCCGCCTTGCGCGCCTCCTCGATCAGCTTGTCATCCAATGCCAGGTTCGTTGCCATGTGTAAATTGTCACACATGGGGATGTGTAACTCAAGATGCTCGTGTGGCGCGGACATTCCTGTCCGCGAATTGCATCATCAACAGCTTGCCGGACAAAGCCTGCCCTGAGCGAAGTCGAAGGGAATGTCCGGCCCACACATTCCTTCTAGCTACATCCTGACGTCGAGCCGCAGCTCATGCACTTATAGCAACTGCCGTTTCTCACCATGATCGAGCCGCAGACGTGGCAGGTGGGCGCGTCTCCCAAGTCGATCATTCCGGCAAGGGCGTCGGCGGCGTGGACGGGAGTGGCCGTCCTTGGTCGTTGGTCGTTGGTCGTTGGCAAAGGTGCAGAACCTGCAGCGCTTGCGTCTTCGACTGATGGCTGAGAGCTGACAGCTGACAGCCTCGGCCTCAGGTTCTCGAACAGCAACTGCTGCTGTCCGGTGAGGAAGCGCAGCTGCAGCCAGCGGAAAATATAGTCCATGATCGACTTGGCAAAACCGATGTCGGGATTGTTGGTCCAGCCGCTGGGCTCGAAGCGGGTGTGCGCGAACTTTTCGCACAGCATTTTGAGCGGTACGCCATGTTGCAACGCCAGCGAGATGGCGCATGAAAAACTGTCCATCAGGCCGCTAACGGTCGAGCCTTCCTTCGCCATGGTAATGAAGATTTCGCCCGGGCTGCCGTCCTGGTAGAGGCCTACGGTGACGTAGCCCTCGTGTCCGCCGACGTTGAATTTGTGAGTGATGGACATGCGCTCGTCGTCGAGCCGATGCCGCACGGCCCGCGGCGGAGCATGCAGATCCTGCTCTTCGACTTGTGTGGCTCGGGCACCTCCCGCGGCTTCTGCAGTTTTCGTTCCCGCAGCCGAGAGCGGTTGCGACTTCTTGCACCCATCGCGATAGACAGCGACCGCCTTGAGGCCCAGCTTCCATGCCTGAAGATAGGCTTCGATGATGTCTTCGACGGTCGCCGACTCCGGCAGATTGACCGTTTTCGAAATCGCGCCGGAGATGAACGGCTGCGTCGCCGCCATCATCTTCAGATGTCCCATGTAAGCGATGCTGCGCGTGCCTTTCGCCGGCTTGAACGAGCAATCGAACACGGCCAGATGATCGTCCTTCACCAGCGGCGCGCCTTCGATGGTGCCAGTAGCGTCGATATAACTGACAATCGCATCCGTCTGCTCGTGCGTGTATCCCAGCTTGAACAACGCCGTCGGCACGGTGTTGTTCACAATCTTGATCATCCCGCCGCCGACTAGCTTCTTGTATTTCACCAGCGCCAAATCCGGCTCGATCCCAGTAGTATCGCAATCCATAAAAAATCCAATCGTGCCGGTGGGCGCGAGGACGGTTACTTGGGAGTTGCGATAGCCGTGCTTTTCGCCGGAGGCGAGAGCTTCGTCCCAGCAGGCTTTGGATCCTTCGTAGAGAGCGCTGGGGATATTGTTTTTGTTGATGTTGTTCACCGAAGCGTGGTGCATGCGGATTACGTCAAGGAACGGCTCGCGGTTGATGTAGAAGCCAGGGCAGCCGCCTCCGGGCATGACGTTCGCGCCAAGGTTG
>Ga0137366_10001011_pt1 | contig 20123 bp, 8 predicted proteins | sample SagtaG_8_FD_104938 | JGI IMG/M metagenome (GOLD analysis project Ga0137366, IMG submission 104938) | Vadose zone soil microbial communities from Sagehorn Ranch, Mendocino, California, USA - Sage1_L_60_16 metaG | ecosystem: Environmental > Terrestrial > Soil > Vadose zone | place: USA: California...
CCTTCCACTAACGCTGCTGCTTCTTTATCGAGCGCGGCGTAATCCGGTTTGCGTGGTTGCAAATAAAATTCGTCGATCACGATCTGCACCAGCGCCGCAGCCGGGACCGCGAGAAAAACTCCCAGCAACCCAAACAGGGTGGCGGTCGCCAGGGTAAAAAACAAAATATTGACCGGATGCAGGCGCATCTCTTTGCCGAGCACGCCCGGCACAAGAACGTTTAGCTCGACCTGGTAAACCAGCACGATCACGCCGAGGGCCAGCCAGAATTTTGTCGCGCCCAGGCTCAACGCGACCAGCAGAATGGGAATGGCGACAAGAAACGCGCCGATGTTTGGCAAAAATTCACCGAGAAACGCGAACACGCCGAACATGAGCGCCGGTTGCACGCCGATCAGCCAAAGCAACACGCCGATGGAGAGTCCGGTAATGACGCCATTGATGGCGACGCCACGCGCCCAGGCGGTCATTTGTCGCATGAGCCGGGCGAGGGTACGATGCGCTTGCGCGCGGTAGCGATCGGGCGCCAGCGCGAGATACGCCGCTACGAGAGGGCGGGGGTTAGCCAGGACAAAAACAAGCAACAGAACTGCAAACACAAAGCTGGCTACGCCTCCGACCAGACCGAGTGTCGATCGTAACAAAATGTTCCCGACTGTTCCTGCAGCCCCGCCAACTTTCCCGGCGATTTCATCGGTGCGCGGCAATGCATCGCGGACGGTCGGATAATTTCGCGTGAGCGATTCAATGCGGACGCGAATGCCGTGCCACACAGTCGGCGCGCTACGCACCAGTTCCTGGGTTTGCCGGGCCAACGGCGGAATCGCAAAGATCATGATCGTGGCAGTGATTGCAATGAGGGCAAGTATCAGCAGGATCACACTGACAAAACGCGGGACGTGACGTTTTTCGAGCCAGACCACGATCGGGTTCAGGACCATGGCGAGAAGAAACACGAGCGCGAACAGCAATATCACCGGTTGCAGCGAGCGCACGATCAACCAGAAGATGATCAGCAGAAAAACCAGCCACACGATGCGCCACGCTCCGTAATAACTCAGCGGCGTGTGCTGATTGTCGCGATCGGATTCTTTCATGACCAAGGAGCGCCGGCTTCCAGCCGATCCGTTCCCCTAGTTTCTTTTAACCACGAATGAACACGAATGGACACTAATTTTTCTCTCTCCCCAGAAGGGCAGGGCGCCGGGATCACCGATCCCGGCTACAACTGATCACTTCTCACCGATCACTGATCACTCGGGAAACAGGGTCACCGCGGAGTCGGGCGAGGCCGTGGAGCCGGACGCGGCCTAGGGGTAGGAGTAGGTCTTGGAGTAGCCGTAGGAGTTGCTGTGGGCGAAGCCGTTGGAGTAGGTGTTGCGCTGGGAGTTACCGTCGGTGTCGGTGTGGGAGTAGGTGTAGGTGTAGCCGGGACCATGGCATACGCATGAGTCTCGCCATTGTGAACGCCTGTGCCGACGATGATGTTGTTCTCACTAATGGCCATGGCTGATGACGAGGTGTTCATTGACAAGTCCCAGCCGGAGTTGGCGGGAATGAGATCTTGGAGGCGGTAAGTGTTAGTTCCGTCATACAGGAAGGGAACGGCGAAGGCACCACCGTCCGTGCCCACCACCCAACCCGACGAGTTCACACCCTCAGCCTGGCCGAGACTCGTATCGGCCGCGAGCGGAATCGCGACCATCCCTCCTTGGTCCGACCATATGAACGGCAGGCCTGCACCCTGATTGAACATGCTCGAGCCAACTACGTAACCGGTGTTACTCACGCCGAAAGCCAACGCGCCATTCATTCCGGGCAATGCGCCGACGTCGAAGGCCATACTCTGGCCGATATCGTAAACGATTCCCACATTGCGGGCCGCATGGACGGGATCGATGCCCTGGCCTACGACTCTGCCCGAATCATTGATGCCGAATGCCGTAAGGAAGTAGCTTCCGTCCGGTGTGGTCTGCGTAATGATTGTTGCGATGCCACCGCTGTAAACGACGCCGCGCTGGTCGCTTCCGGCGTTGACTGAACCAACGGCAACATTTGAAGCGTTCACCGAATTCGCATCGCCTAGCGTTTGGCCAACTGGCAAAGGAAGCTGTGAAACCACGCCATTTTGCCAAATTACTGGTAGCCGGCCCGAGCCGAATACCGTGGTGGCGGCCGTTCCTACGCTGACGCCGCTGTCATTGGCGCTGTTGGAAACACAATAGCTGCGACCTGCCAGATCAGGCAATGCAACGATGCCACCATTAAGCGTCCAGCTAAACGCATGGCTTCCGTCGTTCCGTATGGAGCGGCCGACTGCGATGCCCGCACGTGACACGCCAAACCCTTGCGAAAAAGTGTCACCAATGTCGACAACGCCAATGTCATAAATCTGATATTGAGGAGTGCCTGTCGGCTCTTGACGGCCTGACGTCTTGCGGCTGTCACTTGTGTTACTCTGGGTGTTCGCCGGGGCTGCAATTGTCAGAGTACATTGCAGTGCTGCCGCAATGGCGATCAGGGTGATATTAGATCCAGTTCTGATTTTCATTCGATTTCACGATAGCGTTGAATTAACTAATCACTAGTCAAGCGTCACCGTTCGCTGTTTCACGGCGATGTAGGGCGCGGATGCGGAGTTGGACGTGGCCTGGGTGTTGCTCTGGGTGTAGCAGTGGGTGTCGGCGTAGAGCTAGGTGTAGGCGTTGCTGTGGGAGTGGGGGACGGCGTAGGTGCAGGGCCGCTGTACAGTTCTGCGCTTGCGTTCATGGTGGGAAAATCTATTCCTCCAGCAGCAAGCACCATTCCATCAGACAGCAGAGTCGCTGTGTGCCGGCCCCGTGAATTGTTCAGACTAGTCGTGCCCGTCCAGGCTCCGCTCGCTGTGTCGTATAGTTCGGCGGTCACAGAACTGAGACCGTTGTTATCAAAGCCTCCTGCAGCCAATGTTGTCCCGTTGGGTAACAAAGTCGCGGTATGTCCGGAGCGCCCTGTGTTGAGGCTGCCGGTGACTGTCCAGGTCCCGGTGGCCGGGTCGTACAATTCCGCGGTGCCAGAAGCAGTACCGTCATCGTCGAATCCGCCTGCAACCAGCACCATCCCGTTGGACAGCAGTATCGCCGTATGTCCATAACGCGCGGTGTTGAGATTACCGGTCGCCGTCCAAATGCCGGTCGCCGGATCGTACAGTTCCGCGCTTTCAGAAGCACTTTGACTGCTATCAGCTCCCGCTGCGACTAAAACCATCCCATTAGGGAGCAAGGTGGCGGTGTGCAGGTTGCGTGCAGTATTGAGATTACCGGTGGCCGTCCAGATTCCACTTACGGGATCGTACAATTCGGCGGTTACGGAAGCAGTGAAAGTGCTATCCGTTCCCGCGGCAACCAGCACCTTCCCGTTAGGCAACAAAGTTGCCGTATGCTCCGTGCGTTCGGTGTTAAGGCTACCAGTGAGCGTCCAGGTTCCGACTACTGGATCGTACAGTTCCGCGCTAGGGGAAGCATTACCGCTGCTATCACTTCCTCCTGCGACGAGCACTTTCCCGTTGGGGAGCAAAGTCGCTGTGTGCTCATAACGACCAGTATTGAGGTTGCCGGTAGCTGTCCAATTTCCGCTCGCTGGATCGTACATCTCCGCACTCGACGTAGCGTGGAACGCGCTATCAAGTCCTCCGGCAACGAGTACGACTCCGTTGGGCAGCACGGTTGCCGTATGCAGAAAGCGCGCCGTATTGAGGCTACCCGTGATCGTCCACATCGCGCTGTCCAGGTTCCATGGCGCGTGCGAAGGCCTCTGGCTGATAGCTTGCTGACCTCGCTGTCCCAATGCGCGGGGCGGACTCAAAACGGAACAGACAACGACTCCGCAAAGAAGGAATGTGATTGAAGTGCGCAGACTGAAAAAGGCTGATTGAGTAACTAACTTTCTTTTCACGGAATTTGTGGGTTACTAGTCACCGATCACGAATCACTCATCACGTTTCGTTCTCTTCTACGGCGGTGTAGGGCGAGGGCGCGGCGTGGGATGTGTTCTTGGTGTAGGAATAGGTCGCGGCGTAGGGGTAGGGGTCGGAGTCGAACCGGTCTGCACTTCGAACGAGCCGATATCGATGCGGCCGTTTCTTACGCGATAGAGATCCGGCCCGCGTTGGTCATAGAAAGGCGGCGGCGTGAAACTCGGATCGCCCGCGTCAATAGCCGGACTGCCGTTTAACAGTTCATGCGTGAGTGTAGGCCCGCCATTATCTTGCAAAGGGCCGAGCAACGGATCGATATTAATCTGATCGCCAGGCCCAGTTAAGAAGCCGCCGGCATCATCGTTACTGAGGTTGTAGCCAACCGAGCTAACTGTGCCGGACTCGTTGATGATGTTACCTGTCGGTCCGCTGGCTTTGAGGATAGTGCTCGCGAGATTAATTGTCGCGTCCCCGCCGTTTGCAGCGAGATTATAGATGCCGGCGCCGTTGAGTCCGGCGGAATTCTCGCTGAATGTGCTGTTATGGATCTGTACAGCGGCTGCCCCGTCAGATTGGCCTTTGTTGTAGATGGCACCGCCAGACTCGATTGCCGAGTTAAAGGTGAGTGTGCTATTGGTAATCTGCAGATTTGCATTGCCTAGGGAACTGGCCTCATTGTAGATACCGCCGCCACTCTGTTTGTTAGCAAAATTTCCCATCAGGGTGCTGTTGCTGATTGTCAATATAGTGCTTCCGTTTCCATCCCCTTTGGTGTAGATGCCTGCGCCGCGGCCAGTGGCCTGATTGTTGATGATCGTGCAAGTATTGATGTTCAAGGTCGCGTCCCGATTGTAGGCGGCTGCGCCATCAGGGGCAAAGTTATTACCACCTATAGTACTCATGCGAATCTCCAGCGTCGCTGTACCGGAATCGCCGACATTGGCAATGGCGCCACCGCCAGAGCTAGCCAGGTTCGTACCAAAGCCGCTAGCGTAGATCTCTAAAGTTGCGCTCCCACCAAGCGATCCATCATTGGAGATCCCTCCACCAAATCCCTGGGAAAAATTCCCGCCAAACGTGCAATTGCTGATCTGCAATGTCGCGCTTCCATCCTGCTCACCATCATTGTAGATGCCAGCGCCACTGGTTAAAGCGTGGTTGGCGCCGAAGTCGCAGTTACTAACTGTCAGCGCAGCATGATCATTGTAGATTCCGCCTCCGCTGTTAGCGAGACCACGCCTGATAGTCAGCCCAGAAATGCTGACAGTTCTACCAACGCCGACATGGAACACGCGGCTGTTTAGATCGCCGTCCACGGCCAGGTTATCGGCACCGGATCCCCAGATGGCGAGACTCTTGTCTACCAGCAGCTCGCTGCTTGTGAGCGTGATAATGCCGGAGATGGTCGTGGCATCGATCGTGTCGCCATCATTGGCGTCGGCGAGCGCCTGGCGCAATGAGCCCGGGCCGCTGTCGTCCGTGTTGGTGACTGTGATGGTCTGCGGAGGGCCAGGTCGAGGTGAGGGACGAGGCTGCGGGGTCGGGCGCGGTCTCAATGTAGATAAGCCGCGGTCGTTGGTGTTAGTGACCGTGATTGTGTCAGCGCGTACGGGAAGTGGTATAGCGCAAAGCATCAATGCGATAGCGATCCGCCAAACTTGCCACAGAACGAGTCCGCTCGACTGGCGGACACCCCAAATGACACTAAAACAACCGCTCAAGTAACGTCCTAATGTTTTCGCCATTTGTCCATTGGCTATTGCTTTGTCATTCGGATTTCGTCATTTCAACTCTTCACCAATCACTGATCACGTCTCACTCTTCTTCTATGGCGGCGTTGGCCGACGGTGCGGAGTCGGACGCGGCCGCTGAGTCACTCTGGGCGTAGCAGTAGGCGTTGGTGTCGGACCAGATTGCGCGCAGTATCGTCCGCCGCTGTTCAAATAGCCGCCGATATATCCGCCCCAGACGATCATTTCGCTGGCGGTCCACACTGCTGTGTGATTAGTTCGGGCAGCTGGCGCGTTGGTTGTATTGGTGGCCGTCCAGCTGTCCGTGGAGGGATTGTACCTGCCGCCCGTGTTCAAAAGGCCCAAGTCATACCAGCCGCCCCAAACAATCATTTCACTGCCAGTCCATACTGCAGTATGTGCTCCCCGCTCCTGGGTCGCCGTACTGGTGGCTGTCCAAGTATCCGCGCTCGGGTTGTACCTGCCACCGGTGTTCGTAAAGCCCGAGTTATCAATACCGCCCCAAATGACCATTTCACTACCCGTCCACAACGCCGTATAGGAGCTTCGCTCGGAGGGTGCGTCGATGATGCTAGTTGCCATCCAACTATCCGTGCTAGGATTGTACCTCCCACCGGTGTTCAGATGGTTAGCATTGTAGCCACCCCACACAATCATTTCATCGCCGGTCCACACTGCTGTAGGAGCCTCTCGTGGTAAGGGCGCGTTGGTGGTGCTGGTGGCCGCCCAACCGTCCGAACCTGGATTGTATCTCCCGCCCGTATTCAAGTCCCCCAAGTCCCCAATGCCACCCCAGACGATCATTTCATTGCCGGCCCACACCGCCGTGTGCACAAATCGACCAGAGGGCGCGTTGGTGATGCTAGTGGCCATCCAACTATCCGAACCTGGATCGTACCTTCCTCCGGTATCCAAACGGACGAAGTTTTCATCGTCCCCGCCCCAGACAATCATTTCATTGCCCGTCCACACTGCCGTGTGAAAGTACCGCGCGGCGGCTGCGTTAGTGGTGCTGGTAGCTGTCCAGGCGTCCGTGCTAGGACTGTATCTCCCGCCCGTGTTCAGCAGAAAAAAGGGGAAATTCTCGTCCGCTCCGCCCCAGACGATCATTTCACTGCCAGTCCAGATAGCAGTGTGAGAGGAGCGGCCAGAGGGCGTGTTGCTAGTGCCAGTATTTGTCCAACTATCAGTACTCGGATTGTATCTCCCGCCAGTGTTCAAGACGAACGCGGCACCAGTTCCACCCCAGACGATCATTTCACTACCGGTCCAGATTCCCGTGTGAAGTTCTCGACCAGTTGGAGCGCTGGTGGTGCTTGTGGCTATCCAGCTATTTGTGCCAGGGTTGTATTTCCCGCCTGTGTTCAAATAGTGCTCGCTACCGTCAAAGAAATAGCCGCCCCAGATGATGATTTCACTGCCCGTCCATACTGCCGTGTGAACGGACCGGATAGCGGGCGCGTTGGCCGTACTGGTGGGCATCCAGCTATCCGTGACGGGATTGTATCGGCCGCCAGTGTTCAAATAACCGGTGTTGTTCAAGCCGCCCCAGACGATCATCTCGCTACCGGTCCACACTGCCGTATAAGAGACTCGTCCGGAGGGGGCGTTGGTGACGCTAGTGGGTGTCCAGCTATCTGTGTTTGGATTGTATCTTCCGCCGGTATTCGCATAGCTGCCATCATATCCTCCCCACACGATCATTTCGCTGTCCGTCCATACTGCCGTATGGCCGCTTCGGGCGGCCGGTGTGTTAGCGATGCTGGTAGCCGTCCAGCTATCCGTGCCGGGGTTGTATCTACCGCCGGTGTTCAAAGAGCTGCCATTATCGCCCCCCCAGACGACCATTTCGCTGCCCGTCCACACCGCCGTGTGCGCGGTTCGTGGTGTGGGCGCGTTAGTAGTGCTGGTGGCTGCCCAACTGTTCGTGCCGGGGTTGTATCTGCCGCCGGTGTTTAAAAAGTTAGAATTGTTATCTTGCCCGCCCCAGACGATCATCTCGCTACCGGTCCACACTGCCGTGTGATCGGTGCGCGCATCGGGTACATCTGTGGTACTGGTGGTCGTCCAACTATCGATGCCCGGGTTGTATCTCCCGCCGGTGTTCAGAAGGAAGCTGCCGGTGCTGCCTCCGCCGTATCCGCCCCAGATAATCACTTCGCTTCCAGTCCACACCGCCGTGTGAGAATCTCGGTCATCAGGCGGGCCAGGCGTGGCTGTCCAGGTATCGTCGATGCACCCGCTCGTCGTATCAGATATTTTCGGAAGCTTGTAGTTACCAAGCGGCACTGTCACGGCAGAAGTTAGTTGGTTTCTTGCGCTGGCTCGCCAAGACTCAAACGGCTCTTTGAGCCATGTAACGGTAGCAAGCATTACACGGTCGCTGGTCTTCCTTACTACCGCCGTCGCATAGTAACGGCTCTCGTTTTCTTGCAAGGGACTCAACACTCCGGTTTTGATCTGCGCTATCGGCGCACCTTTCGCGGGCGACACGCCTGCCGCTACAGCACGACTCAACACGCCGGTTCGCGCGGTTACGTTCGTGGTGTCGCCAAACATTGCCGCAAGTTTTTGCACCGTTTCGTCCCACTCGCGGCTGTTCATCTTCACGCCGTGCTCAGCACCGCGGTTATCTTTCTCTTGGGCTCGGTCGCTTCTAACCAATTCGATTTCGCTGTACTTCCCGCTAGTCTGTTTCATCTGTTCGACGTTGTTATGCCCCCGCAAATCGGCCTGCGCGTGCTTTTTCAACTCGCCATGAATTCGTTGATCGTAGGCATACCAGTTTGTTACCAAGCGCTCAGCGAGCGCGGGCCGCGCCAGACATTCAGCGATGACAAAGGGATCGTTCCCGAGCGCTTCAAAGAGTTCACTCAATACCTCCGGCTGTTTGGTGTGCTGTGCCATGCGATCCATCTCGGCTTGCAATTGCTCGGCCTTGATTGGGTGTTGCCAGTAATCTTCCAGCGCCTGTGAGTTCCGCAGGTAATCCGCCACCTTCCTTTCCAATTGCGCCTGAGACATCACCGCATCGAGCGAAGGCTTGGGATCCTTGCGTTCCTTTGGCCAGATGCGATGACGCCAGTAAACTTCTTCGATAGCGCGCTGATACGAGACGCGTTCCTCGAACGTGAGTGATCGCTGGGAAGCGTTCGCAGGCGCTTGCGGGTGGTGGGACGCCAGCCCCGATCTTATCGGGATCAGAACAAAGCAAGCTGTGGCTGCGCAAAGAAGGAGAACGATTAGACTGCGCAAATTAAGGAAGCCGGAGCGGCCGGTGGATTTCGTTTGCATTGGAGACGCGGTAGGGGTCAGTGGTCAGCACTCCGTGGTCTTTCCCTCACGGCGTCGGGCGAGGGTGTGGAGTCGGACGCGGCCTTGGTGTTGCCCTCGGTGTGGCTGTAGGTGTTGAAGTAGCGGTCGGACTTGGAGTAGGAGTAGGTGTAGGTGTTACGGTGGGAGTCGGCGTTGGTGTTGGTGGAGGACCGGATGAGGCGCAATATCTGCCGCCGGTGTTAAAATCGGTCGCGTTGTTAGTTCCACCCCAGACAATCATCTCAGTGCCAGTCCAAACTGCGGTGTGAGAATATCGGGCATCAGGCGCGCCGGCGGTGCTGGTGGCAATCCAGCTATCTGTGCTTGGATTGTATCTGCCGCCCGTATTGAAAAAGTCAAAGAGGTCAATACCGCCCCAGGCGATCATTTCGCTGCCGGTCCAGACTGCTGTGTGGTAGTATCGGGCCTCGGGCGCGTTGATCATGCCGGTAGCGGTCCAACTATCCGTGCCGGGATCGTATCTGCCGCCGGTGCCCAAACCACCGATGCCGATAGAATACCCACCCCAGACGATCATTTCATTGCCCGTCCAAACGGCAGTATGGCTTTCTCGCACATCAGGCGCATCAGTTGTGTCGGTAGCTGTCCAACTATCAATGCCGGGATTGTATCTCCCGCCAGTGTTCACGTCGTTTGCGCCGTCATATCCGCCCCACACTATCATTTGACTTCCGCTCCACACTGCCGTGTGAACATATCGCGCAGAGGGCGCATTGGTCGTGGTTGTGGCTGTCCAGCTGTTCGTGGTGGGAGTGTATCTCCCGCCTGTATTCAAAGTCCCGAAGTCGCCAAAGCCACCCCAGACAATCATTTGACTTCCGATCCAGACTGCCGTGTGAACATATCGCGCAGAGGGCACATTGGTGGTGCTGGTAGGTATCCAGCTATCCGTCCCAGGGCTATACCTGCCGCCCGTGTTTAGCGGCAGGAAATTTTCATCGTTCCCGCCCCAGACGATCATTTCGCTGCCCGTCCACACTGCCGTCTGGCCGGCTCGTGCAGAGGGCCCGTTCGCGATGCTGGTACCTGTCCAACTATCCGTTGCGGGGCTATATCTACCGCCGGTGTCTAGCGGGAAGAAATTTTCATCCTTGCCACCCCAAACTATCATCTCACTGCCAGTCCACACTGCCGTGTGAGAATCTCGAGCAGAAGGCGCGTTGGCGTTGACGTCGGTCCAACTGTTGGTGCTGGGATCATATCTGCCGCCGGTATTTAATGGGCGAAGATTTATTTCATCGTTCCCGCCCCAGACGATCATTTCGCTGCCAGTCCATACCGCCGTGTGAGAATCCCGGGCCGAGGGCGCATTGGTCGTGCTAGTATCCGCCCAACTGTCGGTGCTCGGATCATATAGACCGCCAGTGCCCAAACCGAGGTTGGTAAAGTTGAATCCGCCCCACACAATCATTTGACTTCCAGTCCATACTGCTGTGTGAAATTCTCGGCCATCGGGGGCGCCGGCGGTGTTGGCGCCTGCCCAACTATCCGTGCCAGGATCATACCTCCCCCCGGTATTGAAAAAGTTGAATGACCCATCGGTGCCACCCCAGACGATCATGTCGGTGCCAGTCCAAGTCGCGGTGTGTGAAGTTCGTGCATCAGGTGCGTTAGTCGTGCTCGTAGCCGTCCAGCTGTTTGTATTGGGATTATATCTACCGCCCGTGTTTAGAGAGTTGCTAAATTCGCCCGTGCCGCCCCAAATGACCATCTCACTGCCAGTCGAGACTGCGGTGTGAGTTGTTCGCGCCTCGGGCGCATTGGCGATGCTCGTGGCGGTCCAACTGTCAGTGTTAGGGTTGTACCTTCCGCCGGTGTTAAAGAAGGTACCCCCATCCCAGCCACCCCAGATGATCATTTCGCTGTCAATCCAGACTGCCGTGTGGGAGTTTCGGCCATCGGGCGCGCTTGCGGTGCTAGTAGGCATCCAACTATCCGTACCAGGATTGTATCGCCCGCCCGTGTTCAGCTCGATGAAATTTTCGTCTACCCCGCCCCACACGATCATTTCAGTCCCAGTCCAGACTGCGGTGTGCGACGTTCTTGCATTTGGAGCACTACCAGCGTTTGTGGCGGTCCAGCTATCGGTACTGGGGTTATATCTTCCGCCTGAATTGAAAAAGATGGAATCGCCATTTTGCCCACCCCACACGATCATTTCGCTGCCGGTCCATACTGCGGTATGACCCTCCCTGCCGTTTGGCGGCGCAGCGGTGCCGGTCCAGGTGTCATCAATACATCCCTCCTCTGATATTTTCGGAAGTGCATAGTTGGCACCCGGTGCTGCTATCGCATTAGGCACGTTGTTTTCCTCACGTGCTCTCCATGACTCCAAAGGTTCCTTTAGCCAGGAAGCAGTAGCCACCTTCACACAATCGGCAGTTTTGTTGAGTATTGCCGTCGCGTAGTAACGAGTTTCGTCTTCCTGCAATGAGCCCAGCTTTCCTATCGGCAAGGTTTGGTAGTCTTCGGCAAGATCGAGTGGACGGCCTCTCGTACCTGCAGGATCCCTACCATGTAAGAGGTGGCTTTCAGGCTTATTGAATACGGCAGTCAGCTTGTGCACCGTTTCCTTCCACTCGCGGCTGTTGAGCTTCACGCTACGTTCCGCGTCGCGCTTGGTTTTTCCGTGAGCGTTGTCGCTTTTGGCCAAGTTCATTTCGCTATACCTGCCGCTAAGCTGTTTCATTTGCTCGATCGCTGGATGCGTCCGTAGTTCAGCTTCAGCGCGTTGCTTTAGGTCTCCGTGTATTATTTGGTCGTAAGCGTACCAGTTTGTTACCAAGCGCTCCGCTAGCACAGGCCGGGCCAAGCATTCTGCGATAACAAAAGGATCATTTCCAAGCGCTTCAAAGAGTTCGCGCAATACTTCGGGCTGCTTGGTGTGCTGCGCCATGCGATCCATCTCGGCTTGCAACTGCTCGGCCGTGATCGGCCGTTGCCAGTAATCTTCCAGCGCCTGTGAGTTGTGCAGATAGTCCGCGACTTTCTTCTCAAGCTGCGCCTGAGACATCACTGCATCGAGCGACGGTTTGGGATCAGGGCGGTCTTTTGGCCAGATGCGATGCCGCCAGTACACGTCTTCGATAGCTCGTTGATACGCCACACGTTCTTCGAAAGTGAGCGTTCCGGGCGAAGCGTTCGAAGGCGCTTGCGGACGGAGAAACGCCCGTCCCGATCCGGTCGGGATCAAGATCGAACAGGCAGCGGCGGAACAAAGAAGGAAAACGATTAAAGCGCGTGGACTAAAAAAGGCGGAATGCGTCGCTGACTTTTTCTTCATTGGATTTACCGGTTACCAATCACCAATCCCTCTCGTTCACCGCTAGGGAGTTGGACGCGGATGCGGACCGGGTGGCACCCTTGGTGTAGGTGTGGGTCTCGGGCTAGGCGTCGGTGTGGGCGTAGGTGTAGGTATGGGAGCGCCTTGTGCGCAATACGTCCCGCCGGTGTTGGTAATCCCGCCAGTGGAACTTCCGCCCCAGACGATCATTGCACTTCCCGTTTCACTTCCTGTCCATACTGCGGTGTGAGAGACTCGAGCGGATGGCGCGTTGTTGGTGTTGGTTGCGGTCCAGGTGTCCGTGCCCGGATTGTATTGGCCGCCCGTGTTTAAGATCTCAAAGATGTCGCCGCCGCCCCATACGATCATTTGTGTTCCAGTCCACACTGCTGTGTGACCTTGTCGACCGTCAGGCGCGATGTCGCTGGTGGCCACCCAACTGTCAGTGACCGGATTGTATCTTCCGCCGGTGCGCGGAAAGCTAAAATTATCATCTGCACCGCCCCAGACGATCATCTCACTGGCCGTCCACACAGCGGTATGAAGATCTCGGGCAGAAGGCGCGTTGATGGTGCTCGTGGATGTCCAACTATTCGTGGCGGGATCGTATCTCCCGCCGGTGTTTAATTTGTTGGAATTCACGTTGTCTCCGCCCCAGACGATCATCTGAGCGCCTGTCCAAACAGCTGTGTGGTTGTCGCGGGCTTCAGGGGCGTTGGTGCTGGTCTCGGTCCAAATGTCCGTGACGGGATTGTATCTGCCGCCCGTGTTCAACAAACCAAACTGACTACTTCCACCCCAAATAATCATTTCCCTTCCAGTCCAGACTGCAGTGTGAAGTGATCGGGGTAAAGGGGCGATGCCGGTCATGGAGGTCCAGCTGTCCGTGCCAGGATCATATTTTGCACCCGTGTTCAAATTGTTGAAAAAACCATCACTTCCACCCCAGACGATCATTTGAGTGCCAGTCCATACTGCGGTGTGTCCGTTTCGTGCCGAGGGCGCATCAGTGGTGGTGGTGGGCGCCCAGCTGTCCGTGGCTAAATCATATCTTGCTCCAGTGTTCAATGTGGAAGGAAAATCCTGACCGTTGCCACCCCACACAATCATCTCGCTCCCGGTCCAAACTGCCGTGTGTCCGGATCGAGGATCAGGCACGTTGTAAGTATTAGTCGCAGTCCAACTGTTGGTGCTGGGGTCGTACCTGCCGCCCGTGTTTAAATTGAGCGAATCAGGGAAACCACTAAAGCCACCCCAGATAATCATTTCGCTCCCAGTCCATACCGCCGTGTGGGAATTCCGGCCATCGGGGGCGTTGATGGTGCTGGTAGCCGTCCAACTATCCGTGCCGGGGTTATATCTCCCACCCGTGTTAAAAACATCGGAGAAGAAAGTGGAGCCACCCCAGATGATCATTTCACTTCCGGTCCACACCGCCGTGTGAAGCTCTCGGGCATCTGGCGCTGTCGTATTCGTGGCTGTCCAACTGTTCGTGATCGGATTGTACCTTCCGCCTGTGTTCAAATCTTCGAAGGACTCAGAATTGAACCCTCCCCATACGATCATTTCGCTGTCAGTCCAGACGGCAGTGTGCCGATAGCGTGCATCTGGCACGTTATTGGTGGTGGTAGGCGTCCAAGAATCCGTGTTAGGATCGTATCTCCCGCCCGTGCTCAAATCTTGGAAGGAGTCAGAACTGAATCCTCCCCAGACAATCATTTCGCTGTCAGTCCAGACGGCAGTGTGCCGATAGCGTGCATCTGGCACGTTATTGATGCTGGTAGGGGTCCAAGTATCCGTGTCAGGATTGTATCTCCCGCCCGTGTTCAGGTCGTTGAATTCGTTATTGCCGCCCCAGACAATCATTTGGCTACCGGTCCACACCGCGCTGTGCTCAGTTCGTCCATCAGGTGCATTCGTAGTGCTGGTAGGTATCCAGCTATCAGCGCCGGGATTGTATTTGCCCCCCGTGTTAACCGGAAAGAAATTTTGATCCTGACCCCCCCAGACAATCATTTCGTTCCCTGTCCATACCGCGGTGTGGCCACTTCGTGCGGTGGGTGCGCCTGAGCTATTTGTAAATGTCCAGGTATCTGTGGCGGGATTGTATCTTCCTCCCGTATCCAACAATCCGCCATTGCTCTGGCCTCCCCAGATAATCATCTCGCTGCCAGTCCAGACTGCCGTTTGAAGCTGTCGGGCCTCTGGTGGCGCAGCGGTGGCTGCCCAGGTGTTATCGACGCATACGCCGCCTAATATTGAAGGAAGTGTATAGTTAGCGTTTGGCGCTGCTATCGCAGTTGGCACTTCGCTTTCTGTTCTGGCCAGCCATGATCCTAACGGCTCTTTGCGCCATGAGACTGTAGCCAGCTTTAAGCGATCGGCAGTTTTGTTAAGTATTGCTGTCGCGTAGTAACGAGTCTCGTCTTCCTGCAATGAGCTTAGCTTTCCTATGGGAATGCTTTCGTAAGCGTCGGCTCGATCGAGCGGATGGCTTCCCGCACCTGCGGGATCTCCACCCTTTAAGAGGCGGCTTTCAGGCTTATTGAATGTGGCGGCCAGCTTCTGCATACTTTCGTCCCACTCGCGGCTGTTAAGCTTTACGCTGTGCGTTGAGTCTTGGGGGTGTAGGGCAGGCGCTCCGCCTGCCAATCCGTTCGGCAAGCGACGCGCTTGCCCTACAGTTTTCCCGCTATCGCTTTTGACGAGTTCGATTTCGCTGTACACGCCGCCGAGCTGTTTCATCTGATCAATTGAGGGACCCGCCTCCGCCGAGGCTACGGCGGACGAGTGCGCTTGGAGTTCAGCTTCCGCGCGCTGCTTCAGTTCCCCGTGAATTCTTTGGTCGTAGGCGTACCAATTTGTTACCAAGCGTTCCGCAAGCGCGGGGCGGGCCAGACATTCAGCGATGACGAAGGGATCGTTTCCCAACGCTTCAAAGAGTTCGCGCAACACTTCTGGCTGCCTGGTGTGCTGTGCCATGCGATCCACCTCGGCTTGCAGCTGCTCAGCGGTGATCGGGCGCTTCCAGTAATCCTCCAGGGCCTGTGAGTTCCGCAGGTAATCCGCCACCTTCCTTTCCAATTGCGTCTGAGACATCACTGCATCGAGCGACGGCTTTCGATCGGGGCGCTCTTTTGGCCAGATACGATGACCCCAGTAAACTTCTTCGATAGCGCGTTGATAAGACACGCGCTCTTCGAACGTGAGCGTTCTTTGCGAAGCGTTCGCAAGCGCTTGCGGGTGGTGGGACGCCAGTCCCGATCTTATCGGGATCAGAATGAAACAAGCGGTTGCTGCGCAAAGGAGGAGACCAATTAAAACGCGCGAATGAACCAAGCCGGATGAGGAGATGGATTTCTTTTGCATTGCAAGTAGGTGATTTGGGGTGCTCCTCGTAGCTGGAAGCCGGATAGCTGTCAATGTTTTTTCATTTGTTTCCGTATTTTTTGCGCAGTGATAAAAGTGATACGAGGACAGCTCGCACTCCGAGAGCACTTTCGTGCGAAACCCACAGCGACAGTCCATTTTCACGCAAGCTTTGGAGTGCGCACGCTTCTTTGCGTCGCTCTGCAGTTGACAGGCTGGAAAGCCTGTCTGCCTGGACAGCCAGGATGGCTATCTTCCGTTTTGAACCTTAACTCTTTTAACTTTTAGCTTTGTAACTTTTGTAACTCCCCTAACATTAAAGCCGCCATGTCATTTAATCACTTTGGGCTTTCGCCAGAAGTAGTGCGCGGGACGCAGGCGATGGGCTTTGTCGAGCCAACGCCCATTCAGCTTCGCGCGTTTCCGATTGTGCTTGCCGGTAAAGATTTGATCGGGACGGCGCAGACCGGCACTGGTAAGACCGCGGCGTTTGCGCTTCCCATCCTCACGTTGCTCGGAAAACACGGTGCGTTCCGATGTCTGGTGCTCGAGCCAACGCGGGAACTGGCCGCGCAAGTTGAAACGGCGTTTCGCGATTATGGGCGATTCACAGATTTGCAAGTCGCGCTCGTGCATGGTGGCGTCGGTTACGGGAAACAACGCGAAGAACTCAAGCGTGGCGTGGACATTCTTGCTGCCACGCCTGGACGCCTGCTCGATCTGCTGGAACAACGCGCGGCCACGTTGAAGTCCGTAAACATTCTCGTACTCGACGAAGTTGACCGGATGCTGGACATGGGTTTTCTCCCCGACGTGCGCCGGATCGTTGAGAAAATCTCGACGGACCGACAGACTCTTCTTTTCTCAGCCACGTTGCCGCCGGAGATCGAACGGCTGGCCGCGTGGGTCTTGCGTGATCCCACCCTGGTGGAAATCGGAGTGCGCCGGTCGCCTGCGGAAACCGTCACCCATGCCGTATATCCGGTAGCCGCCGAGCAAAAGTTCGACCTGCTCATGGCTTTGCTCGAGCGGACGAATTTCGACAGCGCGCTGATTTTCTGCCGGACCAAGTACGGCGCCGATCGCATCGCGCACCAATTGAAGCAGGGCAAGCACGCTGTTGCGGTATTGCATTCGAACCGGACGCAGCGGGAACGGATCGAAGCGCTCGAAGGCTTTAAGAGCGGCAAGTACGAAGTGATGGTGGCGACCGATATCGCGTCGCGCGGACTCGACATCGCTGGCGTGAGTCATGTCATCAATTACGATGTGCCCGAGCACCCGGAAGATTACGTGCACCGCATCGGGCGCACGGGGCGCGCTCAAAACGTCGGCGACGCCTTCACGCTCATGAGTGGCCCGGAGCTGCCGGCGTTGCAGGCAATCGAACGTTTCATCGGCCAAAAAATCCCGCGACTAAAGCTGGAGAATTTTGCCTACTTGTACACCGCGCTCTTCGAGCCGGAATCAGGCACCAGTGGTCGTCGCGCAATCGGCGGTGGCAGAACTCATCGCGGATATTCCTTTGGAAGAAGACGGTAACACAGGCATCCTGCCTGTTTCGTAGAGCGGGCATCTTGCCTGGTCGAAATAAAATAACAGGCTGGAAGCCCGCATCACGTGGCAGGCTGGAAGCCTGCGTTACGGCGCACGGCGCCTCTACCAAATCGGCTCGATTTGTGCAGTGGATGAGCTTTAGTAGCTAAAGCCTATGTCTGAACGAAAACCTGCTACCGACTCACAGGCCGAATTCGACCAGCTCCAGAAAAAACTGGTACCACTGTGGAAATCGATTGAGCGCCTCAATCAGGACCCGCAAACCATCGTAGTCGTGCCATCGATGTCCATCGACGCGATCAGCTCGGGCGCAGTGATGCAGGCGTACGAGGAACGCTTTTTGTTTTTGTTGTTGCTGCTGCGTCAGCCTCGCGCCCGGCTGATCTATGTGACTTCACAAACGATTCTGCCGAGCGTGATCGATTATTACCTTGGTCTTCTGCCAGGTGTTATCCCGAGCCATGCGCGCCAGCGCCTTTTTCTGATCTCGCCTCTCGATCTCTCGGTGCGTCCACTAAGCGACAAGCTGCTGGAGCGGCCAAAGCTGATGGAACGCATCCGTTCGTTGATCATGGATCCTGATCGCGCACACCTTGTTCCGTTTAACACAACCAATCGCGAGAAGGAACTAGCGTTGCGACTCGGAGTTCCCATGTACGGTGCGGACCCGAAATTTTTCCCGCTCGGCACAAAGAGCGGCTGCCGGACAATTTTTATGGAGGAAAACGTCCTGCATCCTCTCGGCGTTGAAAATCTGGGCAGCAAGGAGGAATTGATCGAGGCCATCGCGCAGATGCGGGCGGGAAAGCCTTCGATCAAACAAGTCCTGGTAAAGCTTAACGAAGGTGTCTCAGGTGAAGGTAACGCTGTTATTGATCTAACTGGACTGCCAGCGCCCGGTGATTCGAAAGAGAAACCTATACTGGAGGAGCGTCTTCGAGCTATGCAGTTCGAGCTGGCTCGTGTTACCTACGATAGCTACATGAAGCAACTACAGGAACGAAAAGGAGTCGTTGAAGAACGAATCGTAGGAAACGACATCAGAAGCCCCAGCGTTCAGCTTCGTGTTACTCCGCTGGGCGCGGTAGAATTGTTATCCACCCACGACCAGCTCCTTGGCGGCCCATCCGGGCAAAGTTACCTCGGCTGCGTATTTCCTGCCGACCCCGGATACGCCACACTCATCACCCGCGAAGCGGCCAAAGTTGGCAGGCGTCTTGCGAAAGAAGGAGTCATCGGGCGTTTCGCCTTGGATTTTGTGGTCGTCCGTTCCAATGGAAAATGGGAGCCGTATGCCATCGAGATTAACTTACGAAAGGGGGGCACAACTCATCCGTTCTTAACTTTGCAATTTCTTACAGACGGCACCTATGATTCGGAGACGGCCATCTTCAGTGCGCCCAATGGACAGCAAAAGTTCTTTGTCGCCAGCGATCATGTCGAGTCTCCCTCGTATCGCACGCTGACTCCGGACGATCTTTTCGACATCGTGGTGCGGCACGATCTGCACTTCGATCAAACCCGCCAGACGGGCGTCGTTTTTCACATGATGAGTGCCCTGGGGGAATTGGGAAGGACAGGGCTGACCGCGGTGGGCAACTCACATGAGGATGCGAAGGCCATGTACGAGCGCGCCGTCGCTGTGCTCGATCAGGAAACGAGGCAAGGGTAAGGCCTGCCACGCTGTAGCCGCGCGATTGCGGGACGAGAAAGCTGGTTGGGCTAAGGCGGATCAGTCAAACTTCGCTGCATTCGTAGTCATAAAGATACCGCAGGGAAGTCGGTGGCTCCCGCGCTTCGTCATTGTCCCCCCCCGGATCCGCTTTCGTCACAAAATTGTCACAAAGACCGCCCGCTTCAAAGCTTTCAGAACGAATCTCTCGGGTTTTGACGCGCCAAAAGCGAAGGATCTCTGAATTTTTTTTGAAAAAGGTATTGACATCTTGGCGGCGCTTTAGGTAAAAGCGACACTTCACATTCCAAACCTAAGTCGTCTACTCCATAACCATTCATGAAAAAGAACTCCACTTCACAATCTGCATTCTTTAACCTGCGTACCTTAGTCGGTCTGTTCATAGCCCTGGCCGGCGTCTCGCTGGCGCTGCTGGGCTTTGGCGCGTTCGCCGCACCCAGTGCGACCAATAATGCCCCGGCGTCGCCCAACAAATACAAGGTTACGACCAAGTCCTCCATCGACCCGCTCGTTCCGGTCGCATTCGATTGTTCCAGGATTAGGCAGCTTGGCATTGACAGGCAGGAAAACCTGCGGGCCGGCGCGATCATGATTCACTGCGGTCTGGCAAAAGGAGGAGGCGCACCTCCGAATTTTGGTCCGTTGTCCACAAAGGTGATCCAAAACGCCATGGCACCCCTTGTGTTTGGCACTACGGACGTTGATCTGATCACCGGCACCGAGACCTTTCCCAACGTGACCCAGTCCGAGACGTTCACTACGGCCAACCCTGATGATCCCAACCAGATCATGGTTGCCTACAACGACTCACGAGGCCGCAACTTCGCACCGATCAACATCTCCGGCGCGTCTATCTCCACCGATGGCGGCACGACGTTCACCCGTCTCACCAAAGCCAATGGTCAAAGTCCCTTCGACAACACCTTTGGTGATCCGGTTGTTCTGTACCACAAGCCGTCCGGCACGTGGGTTACTGTCTGGCTGGATGGCGCCTGCGGCGGCCAGGGTCTTGGCGGGTACAAGTCCACCACTCCCTCGGACCCGAATAGCTGGACCCATTTCTGCGCTTTCAACGAGGGTTCGGCCGACCGCGAATCTGGTTGGGCTGACAACAATCCCAGTTCACCGTTCTTCGGGCGATTGTACATTTCCTGGAACGACTTTAATCAAGCCAACGCG
>Ga0137366_10001016_pt1 | contig 20039 bp, 18 predicted proteins | sample SagtaG_8_FD_104938 | JGI IMG/M metagenome (GOLD analysis project Ga0137366, IMG submission 104938) | Vadose zone soil microbial communities from Sagehorn Ranch, Mendocino, California, USA - Sage1_L_60_16 metaG | ecosystem: Environmental > Terrestrial > Soil > Vadose zone | place: USA...
CACTACTGTCCCAACGTTTGTTAGCGCATTGTCCCTAGGTTATTGAAAGTGAGAAGGTTAAGCCCGATGCACAGAGGGATCGATTTGAAATCAAAACCAGTCCAGCCGATGCATGCGCGACTTTTGCGGATGCGGAGGGCTGATGAATTCTGGCAAATCGATCTTTGCACAACTGATGGACTTTCTTCCTTCCAAGAGTTTTCGACGTTGTGTCAAACGCTACCAAGGCGATTACAAACTCAAGACTTTCTCTTGCTGGGATCAGTTTCTTTGCATGAGCTTCGCGCAGCTAACCTATCGCGAAAGTCTGCGCGACATCGAAGCTTGCCTGCGGGCGCAACAAACCAAGCTCTACCATCTCGGCATTCGCGGCAAAGTGTCGCGCAATACGCTGGCCCACGCGAACTCGGTCCGCGATTGGCGCATCTACGCCGACTTTGCGCAAGTGCTGATTACCCGCGCCCGAGTGCTCTATGCAAACGACAGCTTCGGCGTCGAGTTGGCCCAGACTGTTTACGCGCTCGATGCCACCACCATCGATTTGTGCCTGGCACTTTTTCCTTGGGCCAAGTTTCGCAAGCACAAAGGAGCGGTGAAGCTGCACACCCTGCTGGACCTGCGCGGCAGCATTCCAACTGTGGTGATCATTACACATGGCAAGGTTCACGAGGTCAATATTCTGGACCAACTCAGCTTCGAGGCCGGCGCGTTCTATGTAATGGATCGCGGTTACCTCGATTTCGCTCGCTTGTACAAGTTGCACTTGGCCTCCGCCTTCTTTGTTACCCGCGCCAGAAAGCGCTTCGACTTCCACCGCCTCTATTCACAACCAGTGGATCGAGCTACCGGAGTGATCTGCGATCAGATGGTTACGCTCGTCAATCCTGTCCCGCTCCAGGGCTATCCCGAGAAGTTGCGTCGCATTCGCTACTTCGATGCCCAAACAAATCAACGACTCGTCTTTCTAACCAACAACTTCAGCTTGCCACCACTGACTATTGCCCAACTGTATCGCAGCCGTTGGCAGGTCGAGTTGTTCTTCAAATGGATAAAGCAACACCTGCGCATCAAGAATTTCTACGGCACTTCCGAAAACGCCTTGCGAACTCAAATCTGGATTGCGATCTCGGTTTATGTGCTCGTGGCCATTGTGAAAAAGGAACTGCATCTGGACGCCAGTCTCTACAGAATGTTACAGATCTGCAGCATCACTCTTTTCGAGAAAACCCCTATTTCACAGGCCCTTTCTTTAGCAGACGATCAAACCGACTTAGACGATCTCTGCAAACAACTGATTCTGTTCCACTAACGTTGGGACAGTAGTGAACCACTTTCCAAAAACAGAATCAGACGGACCTTCATCGCAGCGCATTCCCCTAATCACTACCGCCAGCCAACCACCGCTTGCCTTTCTCAGCTTCTTCCGGAGAAACATCCGCCGCCTTGAACGTCACCGGCTGCCACCCCGTAGCGATAATCTGCGCAGGCGTCGCAAACGCCACTGGAACCGTCACACCACCGCCAGCTTTAGGCGCAACGTAGTAAGTCATCGCGTTTTGCGAAAACTCATCGTCCGGAAGCCTCACCATCAAAGGTGGACCAGAGAGGTTCCCTTTTCCAACGGAGACGATCTCAACTCCCAGCGGATCAGATCTGTAACGAACATAGTAAACCCCATAACTTGAACTCACTGACGACCCGCTTCGATTCAAAACCATGTCCGGAGGAAGCAGACCATCACTCGCCATCGCTCCCAGCAATGCCTCCACACTCAAAAAAGGATTGTGATCTAAATTGCGCTGCGTGCCCAAAAGCATGGTCCCCACACCCAAGGCAGCGGCCTCCCTCAATCTCTCCGCGTCTGAATAAACCTCGCCTTGAAACGCAAATACACGCTGTCCGTTCGAACTCGGGCCACTACTGTCCGGCGCTTTACCACTGCTGAACACACGCGCCTCCACTTCAGGCGACCAAAACCCGCCATGTCTTACATAACCGGCAAACGAAAGCACAAGAACGACCAAAACAGCCGCCACTATCGCTACAAGCAACGGAGACGAAAACACCGTGCGCCTCAATGACCTGGTTGTCTTCGTTTTACTCACTTCCAATCCACCATTCACGCCGCTCGTAAACTCGCCCGCCGGCGAGACGAAAACTCCTCGGCCACCCAGGCATCAATTTCCCTGTGAGGACTATTTACCATCTGCTCAACCCGCGCCATTGACTGCAACAAGTAGTCACGATCGCCGCGGCGCTTCGCTAGATGGCATAGATATTCGACCAACACCGGTTCATCAACGATCGACACTTCGTCTCGAGCAAAAGCGTTTAGTAAACTGATACCTTCACGAAGCGCCGGCTTGTCCACAACGCCAGGAATGTCACGAATGCAATCAAGCAACTTCGCCACACAAGTAACCATCTCGGCCTGCGCCTCCGGAACGCGACTACAAAGAATCCTCACTCCCTCACGCGGCGTCGGCAAATCAATCCACGTGTAAATACAACGAGAGCGCATCGGCGCCGAAAGATCGTGGCGGATATCATTCGATAACAAAATAACGATTGGCCACCGGTTAGAATCCTTCACACCCACGTCACCAAATCGAGGCACATGCGAATACCCGCGTCCAAAAAGCTGCAACAGCATGTCCTCAATACGGTCCTTCAACTTATCTATTTCATCCACGATAAGAATCGGCACCACATTTTCACGTCCAGCAAATTCGTAAGCGCCCAACGCTTCCCCGAAAATCAAATAATCATGAGACCATTGCTCGGCCCGCGCCGCTTTCAAATCCATTCCAGTCGATAAAGCCTGCCTCACGAACTCCGACTGCCCGTCGCGATCCCAACTATAAAGAACATCCTCCAGCTCCAAACCTTCCATGCCCTGAAGATAAAAAACCGGAAGATTACAAGCCTCAGCAAGCGCCTCCGCCAGCGCCGTCTTTCCAGCCCCTCGAGGCCCTTCAATCAAGTGAGGCATCCCACTCTTTATCGCCTGAACCATATCGCCCAAGACCCGCTCCTGAACCATGTATCCAGTCCCAGCCAAAAGACCCGCCAGTCCCTGCGGCCCCTCTTTCTTCAAAATCCCCCGTGGATTAAGACTCGGCAAATCAGACTTCATCGGATTCATAATTCAACCAGCCTTACCTGTCACCACCCTGGCCCATCACCGCTTCAGCAACGCGCCTCATTTCCGGAGTCATTCGTGGCAACGCCAACTTGATTCGCTCCGGATCTCCCGACTGGATCAACTCCGCCAACTCATGCTCTGATATGCCCGTCGCATCACGACGCTGATCCGAATCAGCCCGCGACTCAACATCGCGGCCCGAAAACTTCGCCAACGCATCAACACCCTGGATCGCTTCCGGTAGCTCAGTAATCATCACGTAACAGGATGTTCCCGCGGCGACCTCCACAAATACATTCCGATCCTTGTTAAGAAGTACTCCATCGAATTCACTCGTTACTCGCGAACCCGCCCCACCGAACGCATCCGTAATTATCACCGGACGACGGCCTACGGAACCCGCCAGACTACCTGCGATACTCAAGCTTGCTTCACCAAGCTTCCCTAAGACTTTGGACCACCCGCTCGACATCTTCCTTCGCTTGCCCCGAACGCCAGTCCCGCCATCCGACCCCAAGACGTCACCAGTTATTTTGACAAACTTCCCAGACTCCGAATCAATAAAGCCAATCAACGAGATAAAGGCCCGGTCATACTCTGACCCGCGCAATGCCCCCACCAAAACTGTCCCGTGCAGCAGAAACCACCCTTTGCCCTTAACATCCCGCGTCAGCTCGAACCGAACCAAACCACCTGATCTCAAGGTGTAAATGACTCCCAGACTTCGCACCGGCAAGATGCTGCCAAAAGACGGCAAGGCCACCGTTCCAGCACGGCTCTCCTCACCCTTCGCGCGCTCAGGGCTTGCCGCCTCTCTCTTCGCTGGCGCAACAAAATCTTCTCCAATACGCACGGAGCGTTCATTGTTCCGCTCAGTTCCCGAAACGACCTTACTCACAGACGAAGACTGTGAATTCGAGTCCGAAGCCTGCGACGAACTGTTACTTGAACGCGCCGGATCAACAGTGCTCGAAAGATTAGGATTGACTGTCGGCGGCAGCTGCGTGACGGGCTCGTTGGATACCGATTGAGTAACCACCTGCTCCCCCGCAGGAGTCGGCTGTGGTCGAGCTACGCTCCCATCACCAAAGGTTACTCCCGGCCCGGAATTCAGTTCCTGGATTGCCTGCCGAGTCATGCCCTCTTCGCTTTGCTGCGCCGAAGTTGAGTTACCGCCCGCATTAACGGGAACTTTTGCCTTTCGCGTGACTCCGTTGCCGACCATAAACCAAATCACAACGACCGCCACGACCAGGACGACTACCCCCAACAACGCCCCGATTATCCGCTTGCGTCCGCGACCTGCTTGGGCGCCACGCTCACTCTCCACCCCTTGAATGATGTCGCCTTCCTCGGCCAGCATCTCCGGACGACGCTCTTCAACCTCATCGCCGGAAACGACGTGCGGCGCTTGCGAGTCATCAAGGAAAATAGAGTCAGTCCGTGGTGTATCCGCGACATCAACAGCAGTGCCGTTACCGTGGAATCCGTCACCGTTGGCGTCTGATGCTCGCTCTCTCAACATTACTCAAGCCCTGCCTTTCGACTAATTCCGTTTCGCCTCTCCCGCTAAAGAAGACGTCGCCGGCTCGTCAGCCGCTTCCGTTTGGCTCACCGATACCCGCAGTCGCTGTCGGGCTCCCAAAATCGGAGCCTCGTAGACAACCGCAAAGAACACAGTCTCTCCCGCTGCAATCCTGCCCTCGAGCGATGTACTCTCGACATGAAAACGTTTGACCTGCTCGATCTGCAGCGTCTTACCCTGATCGTCAAAAGTCTGGACATAGATCTCAGGGTTGCCGAGCACGATCCGCAAGACAGCCGGACTGTCGTTCCTCACCCCAATCACAATCAAACGCGTTTGCGCATCAAGGTCCACCGCGGGCGCGACCGCAAGACTCAGCCCATGATTCGATTTCGAAAACTCGCCTGCTTTTGACGGCGACCTAACCACATCTTTCAAAGCACGGTTGGCGACTTCTGAAATCTTCGGCTTTTTCTTCGAGACCTTCCCCGAACGCGCCCGCTCGTCAGCACGATCGGAATTCACGTCGGCGATCAAAACCGAAGCCTTTTTCATGCCTAGGACAGGCTGCGCGTTACCATCCGGCTGGCCATCCGAACCGCCGTAATCACCAAAGCGCACAGTACCAGTATCGCGCTTGACCGGCTCCGGCTCCCGACCGTCCAGGTTAACGGCAAGACCGGCAGCACGCCGCGATGCAATTACCTCGTCGCGGTTGTACATCACCACGCACCTATGCGCGTTCTGTGAAAGTTCCCTCACGGGATAAATCAAAAAGGTCACCACCACACCCGACTGCATCTGCACGCTGATCGACGCTGAAGGCACTCTCGAAGCAGATCCCGGCGGCGGCGCCACAAACGCCGCGCCTGGCCGCAGTACCAGGGATCGCTTACTCAATCTCGCCGTGTCCTGATCAAAGGAAACCAGATCGGAATTACCCGGATGAACCATGAAGAAAGAATCGGATGCCGGGAACTCGATGATGTTGACTCCGTTCTGCGCCAACCCCAGCCTGATAATAGGATTCTGGTTTCCCTGTACAGTAACGTTGGCTTCGCCAGACAGATATTCGGCCTGACCATTACTTACCAACGCCACCGCAGGCGCCACCGGAGTCAGAGAAGGCGACGGCTTAGTCTCCGCGGGCTTCTTTGTCGCAGCCGTCGAAACATGACCGCGTCGTCCGCGACCAGGAACTCGCGCCGGCGGCGCACTCGCGGCAGCCGTCTTAGACTTGCTCTGCTCCTGAGCCTGCCCACCCGAAACCCACACAGCTCCGATTGCCAAGACCAGAAACAAGAAAAGGAAAACAACCCTGTAGTTCTTTTGCTTCAACATAGAAAGCTCCGTTTCTAAGAAGACACTCAGGCTACCTCACTGCTGATCCTGAAGCGCGGTAACGGGAGTCACGCTTTTTGCACCCCGTCCAGACAACTGCGGAGTAGCTGCGGCGCCTGAATCATTCAACTCGTGAGAATCCAGGTAAGAGATGAGAAAGCCGGAACGCAGATTACGATCAGCCCGACCTTTGTTATCAGCCACCAGCTTGATAGTGAGACGTAGCTGCTTTGTTTCCTTCTGCACCGCTCCGGCAACCACTTTGTTGATTTCCTGCTTGCCAATGACATTCACCGTGTAAGGATCGTTCTGGTCCACCGCTACATCCATCGGCGACCAACTCGCCTGCCAACTCTCGGCTTTCTGTTGATCAAGAATGCCTCTCTCTTTCATCCACTTTGCAAACTTGACCGCCGAATCAGGCACCATCATGGTCAGCGCCTTTTCCACATCTCGCGGACGGGTTGCCGGATCCACCTGGTAGAGATAGCGCACGAACTCCCGCGTGATATAAAGCTTGTCCTGGCTCGTCAAACGATCAGGCCCGAACTCAACACCTTCCTCTTTACCGTAATTGCGATCGTTAATCGAAAGGACCCGGCCCGAAGAACCGTCAACCACAATTCGATCAGGACGCCGGTAATACTGATAAATGTTGACTCCCGCACTCGCTACTATAAGCACAGCCATCACCATCACCAGCCGGGTCAAATTCAGAATCGTGGTCACATCATCCTTGTCACGGTAAACAACCTGGGGATACGAAACCTCACCAACCCTGCTCGCGCGCGAGACCACAGCCGGAATCTTTTCAGTCCTCTCGTCCGAGGCGCGATCGGCAACCGAGACGCTCGATTCGGCATAACCACCCGGTTCGCGAATAATGGGAACTGCGCTCAGTAGCTCCGCAACTCGCGGATCCGTTTCAAGCTCTTCTAAAAGGCTCTCCAGGGAACCGTGGCCATTGCCCTTCCCATTGCCGTTTGCCGGAAGTTCACCAACGCTTTTGTCCAACATGCTCATAAGGTGTTTTTGCCTCGCGCGCTCAGATTTCGACAGGTACAAAAACCCCATCGCGACCTGCTTTCAACAAAAGCCATGCCACGAAGGATTTGCAAGGATTGGTCGAAGACTACGTGCTTTATCGGTAAGCCTCACCCATAAATCCCGCGCCGCCACAAAAACGGACGTCACTCATTTCTCAACACCGGTGTTGCCATTCGACCACACCTGCACTCTAAAAAGGCTGACCTGTCTGACTGTGCTTAGGAAAAATTGAAATCGAATTGCCAAGGTTGAAGAGGAACAGCGTTCGTCTGGCTAATCTCTAGGCAGGAGTTCTTGAATCCTTCGAACGTTAAGCTTCCCGTAGTGAAGCTGATTGTGAATCTCTCGAATGTCAGGACGACCGACCTCCTTAGTCCGATGGATCGGCTGAGACGCTCATGGTCAACTTCAAAGAAAGCCTTACTCTGCTGTCGGCGCTACGAAGCTTCCACACCGCCAGCGGTCGAACGTACGATCATGATCGTGTCGCCATCACCGGTGTGTCGTGACCGGAAGTATGGCGGATATCTTCATCGTTCAAGTAGACATTGACGGAGTTACGCAAACGATCCTGCTCGTTGTAAAGATGGTGGCGAAGCAGCGTATATTGAATTGTCAAATGATTAAGTGCCTGTCCTACAGTCTGCGCTTCGACTTTCATCTCGGTGCGATCGTCAGCATATTGGCGCAGGGCCGTAGGAATAATAATTGTCACCGACGGTCCATTTGCAGATCCCATGAACGAAGTTCTCGAGACAAACGCCGAGGATTGGAATGCGACCGGCGAGGTGCCGGAGGACAGCCAGCGAGATGCCGGCATCGTCAGGTGTGCCCGGTCCGGGTGAGATCACAATCCGATCGGGACAAAGTTGGGATTCTATTTGAGTCAGCGTGACCTCGTTGTTGCGGCGGACTATGGTCTGCTGACTCAGTTCACCAAGATACTGAACTAGGTTGTAAGTGAACGAGTCGTAATTGTCTATGACGAGGATCATTGGAAGCGTGGCGCGCAGGCAGGTACCGAAATCGCCTTGTTCCTAGAGTCTGCGGAATCGGAGGATCAGATGGGGAGGCGAAATTCTGATGAGCGATAGGGCGATAGCACAAGATGGCATCTTGCGATACACGGTTACTTCACGCCGATATCAGAAACATGCGTATGCACGATGATCCAGTCGCTCCCACGCTTTTCCAGCACCAGCGAAATCAGCTCCTTGCCAGCGGCGTACTCCTTTTTCAGATCTTCTGAAGTGCCGGGCGGAAAGACTCGCGTCGAATACCGATAGAAACTCGCTACGGCCACCTTGCCATCGCCATAGAATCGGATGAGTTTCTCGCGGTCTTCGCTGAACTGTTGCAGGCCGGGAATAGCTTTCTTGCGCCGATCAGCCTCGGCTTGCTGTATGCGCATGTTCTCGACATTGTCGATCCTACGCCCGCTGGCGAACTGACTGACCCACACGCGATCGGGCGCCATGAGTTTCCCCTGGGCTGTCATATCTCCAGCATCTTCGCTGGCGCGATAGGCTTCAAGCAGATGGTTTATCGCATCGAGATCCGCATTCCTCTGGGCCGCCGGGTCAACCGAGCCTTGAGTAATCCTCACAATCGCCAGCGTCGTCAGCGACGCCGCCAATAAAAAATAAGGCACATATCGTTTGGCAATTCTCATGAGAACGTCTCCTTACGACCAATCGTTCATTTCAATTCTTACTCGCCCTCCGAACTGTTCCTCGTTACACGAATCTTTGGCATTCACTGGTTACACACACTTCTGACTTTGCTTACTTACATAGACGCTCGGAAGGGCCCTTATCTGAAATCGCGGTGGGAATCTTCACGCATTTGTGGACTGATCTTGTCCAACCCAAACATTTGAAACAGTGGTGTTTCTTATTCCCATTCACGCCTGTGCTTTAGCCAGGCGGGCCGAGACTCCGAATCAGAAATATGCAACGGTTTCAACCGTTTTCACTTTTGCTCTTCGAGTCTTCGCCCGAATCACGCGGCTGAAGCCATCGTGTAATGATGTTGGAAAATCGACCTGCGGCGTTTGAAAGCGCCTACTCAGTTTGGCAAACAGTCGTGACGCTTCGTGTTAACAAAAACCTAAATGATTATTTCGCGGATATTAACTAGATGTGATTGGCTCATGGTCACGGGACGGCAAGAGTTTTCAGTTGCAGCACTTACCCTGTGGACTTCCGGAATCAAGTGTGAACGCACTCACTTGTGCAGCGAGCCGTGAGATACTGAATAACGAGACTTCCGCAACGTTTCTGCGAAATCCTTCCCTAGTTTTGATTTGCAATTACAAACGATCGAACGAAGGGATGAAATACACAATCTTATGAGCAACAGCAGTTCAGTATTGGAACCATCATCAGACATTCAAGAAAACAACGAAGTTGAACCGGAGGAGGAGTCCACCGTGAGCGATGAGTTTGAGACGGCGGCGAGCGCTGAAGAATCCGAGGCTGGGAATATGACTTGCACTTTGGCGAGCTTGCGTCGGCGCTTCCTGGATACTTATCACCATCGTCCAGAGCGTCTGTGGGTAACGGTCAACGGAATTCCGGTGGCGTCACTCGACGTTAATAAGGACAACTCGCTAACCGTAACCACCAAAGTGGCCGAGCGCTTGAGTTTTGTTGAAGTCTTCAGTGAGCAGCAGATACGCCTCGCGATGTTGAATATTAATACCGGCCCGGATAATCCTATTGAGACTGAGGCGAGAGTATCGTTAAGCAACGAGCGAGAGTTAGATATCAGCTTCGAGGAAAGAGATTCCGAACTGTCAATTCGCCTGGGTTACCGAGATCCGGAAATTGAAGGCTGGGAGAGACTGGCTTCTCTGGGGGCTTATTGAGGTGCCCGATCTCGTCTGTGTAGTTCAGTGCGACGCGTGTGCGTTTGACCATGTCCTCCATTCGCTCGAAAATCCCGGTCGGCACGATCACCGGCAGCGTCGGCGAGATGCTCGCGGGGAAGTCCGACGTCGCCTCGCCCGTGTTGCCCTCGGTCATGATGATGCGATATTGCCGCACGGCGTCGTGATAAGCGTCGAGCGTAGTCGCCGTCGTCGCCAGGAATTGAATGACATTGTTGTCGCTCTTTAGCTGGTCCAGCTCGGGCCCCGTAAACCCGAGCGACGCCCCGATCGACTGCATCTGCGTATTAAAATTCTCAAACCAGGCTGCACCTTCTTGTAGCGTGGTGGAAAGCCAACGGTTACTCGGGATTCGGGATCATAGTGAGAGTTCTCCTTTTCGGTATTTGTCAAAGTAATTTAGCTCTCCTCCTGCGGAGGAGGAGTGGAACCCGCTCCGCGTGACGAGGTGGTGGGACGACGGTGCACGACCGGAATACTTCGTCGCCTAAATGCCGTTCGACGCCGCACTATTGGAATTACTCGCTGCACAATTGCGATCTTGCGGTGCACAACGCCGACTATTCGCTGCATTATTTACGTTGTGCAGCGCATTTTTGCTCCCATGCCGCACGAACGTAATTTGTCACCGTATTATGGCTGTTATTCGCCGCATCGCTGCCGTTTTTGGTATCAATTTTCCGTTAACAACGGCGTCTCGCCCCGTGTTTCTCGGCCTTCTGCATAACTCGCTCCCCAACCAGTCGCAAAACCGATCGCCTTTTGCAAATTCTCAACGTTTTTTGCATGCCCTGTTTCCGCCATCGGATGAATGTCTCCTTAAATGAATCACCTGTTGAGTAGTCTTTACTCGCATAGAGGCCGGCGGGAGCTCTAACGCCGTTCGCGAAACACCTCTACAGAAAGCTGCGGAAAATCACGCGATGATAGACGCGAGCGTGTTGCGTCCCGATCCTGGTCCAGGACGTGAATTTTGATCAATTTCCCTCGTGTTCGTTCGCCCGGCGCCAGCCTGTTCTTCGTAAGAAGAGAACTGAAATCGAATATTGCATCTTTGCCCGGCTTATGATTATCCGCATTAATGATTTCGGCCCACACGGGGCGGAGTTGTCTGACCGTGACTACTAGTCGGCCCATGAATGTGTTTGACGACGTGTTTAAGAGGTGAACCCTGATGAAAAATGTTTCAGTTTTTGAATCGTACCGACCTTCGCTGAACTCAAAAATCACCCTATTGGTGATGTTTTCTGGGCCTCGAGATTCTTGTTTTTTCCCGCCCGCAGGGTCGTTGACCACGTTAGAAAATCCTTGTTCTATTCTCCCAACAACGTTCCCACCGACCTTAATTGGAGCGGTCCATACCTGTGGTACACCGGTTCGATTGTCGATCCACACGGCATGAAAGGTTCCATCAGCACCCGATGCCAAACCAGCAGTGTCGCCACCCTTGAAGTAAGAGCGACTTTCGCTGACGATAATACGCAAAGGGTTCCTTCTAGATTCGTAATCTCCTCCTCCCGAACTAATCAACTCGACGACGGGCGGCAACTTGACGTTGTTGTGAGTGAATGCCACCTCTGATACCTTGACACTGCGGGAAAACGATTTGCCTCCGTCTAGTGACGCGGCAAATCGAACTGACCAATCGGTGTTGTTGGTGCTCTCGCGTCGGTCATACCATGTTACGCCTACGACACCTTCGGGATTTACAGCCACCACGCCGTGGAAATCGTCTGGTCCTTTTTGGCCGTCGGGGAACGGCTGATCATCATTGACCACGATAGGGCCTGACCACGTCAACCCGTTATCAGCAGAGTATGCAAGCAAGATGTCAGAGCGCCCCGACCGTCCATCGGCCCATGCTGCATATATGCGATCGCGAAACGGCCCGACACTTCGATCCACGGCGAAAGAAACTGGCATCATTTGCGATCTCGGAGGAGCTGTCCTCTTGGCAACGGTTATAGCACTCGAGAAACTTTTGCCACCGTCGCCGGACTGAACTATTTGTAATAGTGACGTACTGTCGAGGTTGTCAAGGTCCGTAAACGGCGCGATATACACGCCATTTGAAAGCACAACTCCATTTCCTTGATAGGTATTTATGTGACCCAAAGTAGGAGGCAGAATCCTATCGGAAAAACTTCTTCCTGCGTTCTCGGAGACGAAGACTCTTGTCCCGTGTATTGGTTCGCCATTGATAACCGGTATTACCGTACTCCCGTGAATATACACCCGCCCTCGATAATCACTGTTTGAACAATCGATGGTTATGTATTCGCGATCAATATAAGGAAGAATCGTTGGCAAGAGCCAGGTCTTACCGCCATCAGTTGATCGATGAACGAGAGTTTGCCACTGATGCCTGGGTCCAAGGCTTCTTATAGAAACCGAATAGGCCGTGCCGTCGCATCCGAATCCGGTTGAAGGGTCTCCATACTGGCCCCGACCCCGCCCGACTTCCAAGGTTGGCGTCCAATTTCTACCTCCGTCAAACGAGGCATATGTCACCACGCTGTAGGTACTCTTTCTCGGATCAAGGAACATCGCACCGGCCAGCAGATGGTGTGAGTCGCTAGGATCCGCGGCCAATATGACCTCGTTATGTTCCCAATTGGAGCGAAGCTTGCTTACTTGAACATTTCGGCCAACAGTGATTATCGGCTGGCTCCGGATTGTGCCTAGCAAAAGAGTTATCGCGCCAGTTGCCGCCAGAATGTGGCAGACCTTTTCGCACGACCACAAGAACGGTCTCAAACGCCTTTGCATACACGACCGATACTCGCAATCGGGTTTCGCAGCCGCCAATTTGATCGGCTGCACGAAACAACTAAGAAACGTTCAACCAGTTCCATGTCAGAAACTGAGGCGGAGCGAAAACTGCATTGAACGCGAGCCACCAATCTGATAAAGGGCATTCGTACCGCCAAGTGTTCGGTCAAGCGTGGAGGTTGCGATACCGAACTTCCCCGAACTGAGATCAGTGATGTATTGACTGAATTGTGGATGGTTAAGAACATTGAATACTTCCCACTTGAATTGGACATACCAACGTTCGCCGAAAGTGAACTTGCGGCCGAGGCCCATGTTCATCTGATACAGACTATCTCCGGTGATAACGTTGCGGCCCAATGTCCCTTGTCGCGCGAAACTTCCTGAGACGATGGGGGGTGACTGGAAAGCTGCTCGGTTGAGCTTTCGACCACCGGGTGCGCTGGGGTCCTGAATCCAAACTGGCACGCCCAAAACCCGATCTGGCCGGAAATCTACGCGGGTGCCATCTGAAAGCGTTTGTTGACCGACAACTATGTCCAATGGCTGGCCGGATTGCAGATACACGATGGAGTACAGTGACCAATTTCGAAGTATTGAACCTAAAACCCGTCCGGCGTTGGGTCGCGGAATATCATAGGTAACCGCGGCGTTAAAGTTATGACGAACGTCGAAACTGGCATTCCCTCGTACCACCGAAAAAGGCACAATCTCGCTTGAAGCTTCGTCAATAGCGTGGGACCAGGTGTAGTTTACAAGAGCCTGCAGACCATGCGAGAGCCGCCGTTGGTACTGTGCCTGCAGAGCGTGGTAATCCGAAGTTGGGCCATTATAAGTATAGTTGACATTGCCGAAATTAGGATTCGGCCGTGTGGTCCCGCCAGGAGGAATGAGATTAAGCCTCTGTGTGGTGAGTAGCCGGCGTCCCGCCGCACCAACATAAGAAAGCGAGACGGATTGATTCTCGCCTAGCACCTGTTGTAAGGAGACGTTCCACTGCAAAGTGTATGGCAGCTTCAGATCCGGATTCAATCCATAGAGCAAGTTAAAGGTTGGCAACGTTAGAGCCGGAAACGTAGGAGGCGCAGCATCCGCCGGTGGAACCGGGTAGGGCACGTTTGAGAGGAAAGTGGAGGTAAAGAACGGATATGCTCCGAATCCAGTGATGGCCTCACCAGTACCAAGATCGTAGTAGACACCGAAACCTCCGCGTAACACTGTCTGACGCCGGTTGGTTTGGCGTAACTCATAAGCGAATCCCACCCGCGGTGCGAAAGCAGTATAAAACGTCTTGTAGAACGGGGTGTCCGCTGGAGCCAGCGTGGCCGTAGACAAAGCGCTAATACTGCTGATTGCTACTACTGCCGGCCTTTTTCCATCAACATCATGGGGCGCCGGATTCAGCTCATAACGCAGCCCAAGGTCGAGCGTCAACCGCCGCGATATTCTCCAACTATCTTGAGCATAAAGGGAATAGTTGCCGAAACGGGGGTGAGCACCTTGCCTTGCGACAATCGAGAAAGAATCCAGGGTTCCATTGAGAAGCGCATTTTGGGAAGTAATTTGCAATGTCGGGAAGTATGGCGAAGGCCCGTAGGTCGGCGCGAGCAGTCGATAGTCGACACCAAACTTAAACTGGTGCTCACCCTTCACCCATGACGCATTATCCACTAGATTGAACTGGCGCCCGATAGTGTCCACCTCTGTTCCGAGGTCAGCATTGATTCCATTCATTCCTGGAAGCTGAATGAAAAACCGTCCCCAAGCCGGGCCCGGTCCGGTGTATCCGAGTAACATTAGAGCGGGGTCAATGGGAACCGCTCCGCCGAAGTCATCCATTGAGTCAGTTCTTCTTCCCCGGCTCGAGCGCCAGTTGAATCTGAGTTGGTTGTGCAGTCGCTGGGTCAAGAGCATGTCAGCACCGGCTGTCACGCTCTGAGTGTTATTCTTATCGCCAGCCACTTCCATCAATTGCCTGGTCAGATCGCCGGACGTAGTCTGGCTGTATCGACCAAAGAGTTGCAATTTGCTATTTACGGTGTGGTCTAGACGAATACTCGTCGCATCCATACTTGATGGACTTGAATAGCTTCCCACGAACGGCGCAACGCCCGATGGAGCTCCGGAACTTGTCGTCGTCTCGGGCCCAGTCGGTAGCGAAATCATATTGACGAAAGGTTGCAATGCGGGAGCGGTGAGCTGACGTATGCGCTGCGATGGCACCATGGTGTTGATAGTAATCGGTAAGCGCAACTGCAGTCCTTCGTAAGAGAAGAAGAAGAACGTCCGATTGCGTCCGTTGTACCAGCCGGGCGAGCCATCACCAAAACCCGGAAACAAGATCGGGCCGCTGAAAGTGCCGCCGAACTGGTTTTGACGAAGTGGCGGCTTTGGTAAAGGCTTCTTATTAAAGAAGTTTCTGGCATCAAAAACATCGTTACGCAAATAATCAAAAATACTCCCATGAAACTGGTTCCCGCCAGATCGCGTAACAAGCTGTATTTGTCCGCCTGGCTGGCGACCGAATTCGGCCGAGTAACCGGACGTCTGAATCTTAAACTCCTCGAGCGCATCAACAGAAACCAAGCTCGCAGTCGTGCCAAGAGCGGTCAGATCGGGCAGGGTTCCGGCTAATTTCTGACTGAAAGTCTGACTGCTATTCCCTGCGGAATTCGTTACCCCGGTATTGGCGCTGACGCCATCGACGGTAAAATAGTTGGCGTTATTCCGCTGGCCGTTCACGCTAAACTGTCCAGCATCGCCACTGCCAGTTTGCGCCATAACCACTCCCGGAGTAAGTAGTATCAGCGACTGGAAGCTCCGGCCGCTAAGCGGTAGGTTGCCGACGAACGTCCGGTCAATCGTTGTCGCTACCGCCGGTGATTCATCAATCAGCGGCGCTTCACTTGTCACCTGCACAGTCGCATTCACATCACCCGCCTTCAACTCGATCTTCAATGCCTTCCGATCGCCAACGTTCAACACCACATTAGTAATCTCGATTGGAGTGAAGCCCGTATGCTGTGCCCGCACCCGGTACGTGCTCGGAGGAAGCAGAGGCACCGTGAAACTGCCCTCGTCGTTTGTCTTCGCTTCTCGCTGCAAGCCAGTGCCGGTGTTGATAATTGTGACGTCTGCTCCTGCCACGACCGCGCCGTTTTGATCGACGACAGTTCCGCTCAAAGTGGCGGTAGAGGTTTGCGCGTGCGCGGCAAAGGGCAGAGAGCAAAGCACAAAGAGCAGTGTCAGTACCGCGAGCGGTAGCGACCGGGTAACGAAGGGGCGCTGGGTTGTCATTGTTTGAGTCCTCCAAAAGATTTCGAATTTTCCATTTGTCATTTGACAGTAATCAGTTTTCATTTTGGGAAGCGGCCACGTCGCATAAGCCCTCCCCTTAATCCCCTCCCAGAGGGAGGGGAAAAGAAATCAATTACGCTCGTGATCCCAGCGTTAAAACGCTGGGCTACTATCAATCGTCCCTGACGGGACGGAACTCTGCGCACTGCACACTGCTCACTGCTCACGGTCGGGCTACTGACCCGATCGTCGCTGCGATCTTTTCTGCGTTGCGCAGCGAGCGCCAGAATTGCATGGTCTTAATCGTAGAATCCCTCGAGCCGTCAGGCGTGATTGCAAAGGCCTGGCGGATCACACGGTCGTTTGCTGAACAGACTTCGAACAAACGTTCGATCGCGCGGACCAGATCGTCATCGCCCTTGACTGCAATTCCCTGCCCTTCGTCGCCCGCGCCGCTGACGCCGAAAATAGGAAGAAGCTCGCGCCGCATTGATTCGTTCTGCTGCGCGAGGCTGCCGGCGTGCTGCTTGATCAGCGCCAGCCATTTCGCACGCGCCTCTGGATCAAGGTTGCGCAGATCCTCGGCGGAGAACCGCGCCGCCAGACGCTTGAGCGCCCAGGCGTGATTCATGATCTTCAGCGAGTGGTTGAGCGCCTGATTAGCGAAGCTGCTGATTCCGTCTTCCAGTTGTGCGCCGGAAAGACCGCGACCGGTGAAATAGCGACGCAGGTCAGCATCAGCGGGAATCGAACTGGCTGAAGGACTCGTGCCTTCAACAGTGATTGGGTTCGAAGACGCCGAAGCCTGTCTTTTTTTGAGCGCCTCCTGAACAGTCACGATTTGAACGCGGACGGCTGGGTCGTTCGCTACTGCACCAAGCGCGCGCAGAATCTCGCCTTTGCGTTGAGGGTTATCGACGACGCCATCAACACGCAAAAGGCCTTCGCGGGTTCGTGAAACAGTAATCTGCTCGCCCATGTCGGCGCCGGCTTGATTGAGCAGGCGCAGAACCTCGACTTCGAGCGCCGCCGTGGCGACAACAGGAGTCGGGGGCTGGGCGCCGGGGGCCAGAGCGGTTTCGGGTTTCGAGTTTCGAGTTTCAGGTTTCGTGGATGAAAGCAATTCGGCTTCGGGTTCGAAGACGGTTGGAGCGACGGCGCTTGAGGCTTTCTGTTCGAAACCGGTCTCAATGAATTTGAATTCGCGGGTTTCGGCGCCTTGGCGGATGACAAGCGTTTGCTCAATCGGATGGAGATCTGTTCGATTAAGAACGATGGTCGCCCGAATGAGATCGGATTTAACCGCAGAGGACGCAGAGGTTGTCGCAGAGGTTGTCGCAGAGGTTGTCGCAGAGGTTGTCGCAGAGGTTGTCGCAGAGGGAACAGAGTCATCCGCAGATTTCGCAGAAATGACGTAGGTATTTCCGCGTTCTTCGATACGAGCGTCCGTGCTATTTCCAATCAACGAAGAGAACTCTTCCGCTGAAAGCGACAGTTGCCACACTTCAGAATTGCGGATTGCGGATTGCGAATTTGGGATTTGAAGCTGCGGGGACTTTCCATGCTGATAGAGGGTCTGTACGCCGTCGCTTCTTCTCCAGTCACCCGCGATCAGAGCATTCTTCTCGTCATAGAGTCGGCGCGCGGAAATACCGCGATCGGCACTTTGCCAAACTTCAATGCGGCGATGCGCGATCAACTCTCCGCCGGGAGACTTCCGCTCTTCTAGACTGATCGTTTGGTGGATTACTTGATTCGGTTTGCTAAGCAGCGCCTGCTCGTTGGCACTCGACTGTTGCAACAGGCTCGCGGCTGTGAGTGGTGGACTTGGCGCGCCCCGGCGCAAGATCAAGAATGCGCCGAAGAGCACTGCCGCCAGAATCAACGTCACGATGGCCGGCTGAGTAAAGAGGCCCTTGTCCAAAGTCCAATGTCGAAGGTCCGCGTAACGATTCCTCAAGACATTTGCCACAGAGGCACTGAGAACGCCGAGAAACTGAAGACTTCGATCTTTCATCTTTGGGCTTTGGGCTTTGTCTGAAAACACGGAACCCTGACCATCGACCGCTCCAGTCGCCGTGCCGTCTAAGCCCTCCCTCACGGTCGGGCTACTGCCCCGCGCTTCGCCCTCCACCTCGCCAACCTCGGCTAGCATTGGATCGACGTAGAGCGCCCGGAGCTGAGGCCATGTTTCAGAAAAATTCAGCGCGAGATCTAACTCGCGTCCATCACTCAGCTCAACCGACGAGACTTGATCGACTGCACCCTCGGGAGGCGTTTCAACATTGAGAAAGAACAAGCGCACATCCCGCTCGCTGAATACTTCGACGAAGGCGATCTTCTCATCCAGATTTACATTGAGCGTGAGTTCATTGCGACGAGAGCTAACGGTCTGCGTCCCCAGCACAAAACCATTGACTGAGATGTGCAACTCCTTCGGCCGGTGTTCGAAGACATGCTTGCTACGGCGACGACCCTTCTTAAGAAAGCCTGCGACCGCGCTTCCGCCGCTCGTTGGACCGCCGCCATCCTTCGGCCGGTTGTCTCGACCGACTGTTTCGCTAGCTTGGCGCGCTGCGAGCGGCGGCAGACCCAATTGCTTATTTACCGCCTCCAGACATTCAGAACAACTGACCAGATGGTTCAGAGTTTCGACATCAACTAGTTCCGACGAATCTGGAGTGTAAAACGTATGGAGTCTTTCCTGAGTTAGACATTCACCGCGCTGGGAACCAAAGATTGTCGTGCGCAACTCAGTCAGAATGTCGGTGGCCACGCGACCGAAACCAAGGGTGGGTAGATCCTGCGCAGCACCTTCACGAATGAAAGTGAGCGCCTCGGGATTCTGTAGAAAGGCTTTTGCTTCACCGCGCGCGCCTTTGAGAAAACTATCGACTGCGGCCCGAGGGCTGTTCATGATCCGAGCGATTTCAGTCGGGTAGTAACCATGGAAGAACCTGAGAATCAGCACGCTCGCCGACTTCGAAGTCTGTTTGCGAATCCAGGCGTAACGGCAGATCATCCGCAGTTCATCCTGCACCTTGATCTGATCTCGCGGGTCGGTCGACTGCAATCCGATGTCGGCAGAGTCATAGTCCAATAGCGAGAGATGACCCAGCGGCGTCCGCGCCAGGCGTCGCGCTTGCGATAGATGCAAATTGCGCAGCATGGTGTGCAAGTAGGCGTCGAGATTCTGCACGTGGTCGATCAAGGATTTGTGCAGGGTGAAATGAACAAAGGCGTCATGAAGCAAATCCTCTGCCTGCTGCCGATCTCCCAGCGCGAGCTTAAGCGCCCACGATCGCAGCCGTTCATAGCGCTCAATGAAGAGTTCCTCGTGGCTGGTCTTCGGTTTCGTGAGCTTCAGCATCAATTTCGGGCGCGAATTTACGGCTTTCTCCCAGCTAAACAGTTCCCTTTGTAATGAATGACGCCGGGAAAGCGAGAAATCTATTATTCGGGATGGATATTATTAGGAATTGGTGGGAGTTGGAAGAAATTACTTTACCTGCGGCAGTCATATTCTTTGAAGGTCTGTCAGCCCTCTTCTCCAGCCCCCCCGAACTCTTGATCGAGCAAATTTCAGTCGGTTACCGCAGAACTCATTTCGCCAGCTTAGGGGTTGTGCTGATTGCTTAAATCGTGGTAGGAAGTTAGACGACATGGTAAACGGCGATCTGCTGCGAGAATTATTTCGCGGCTTCTCTCAGCGTAATGACGAAGAGTTTCGCACGGCTGCGAAAGCTATCATTGCCGAGGAACGCGCCCGCAATCATCGGTTGCTGGCGGATGACCTGGAACGAATTCTGCTTAATGGCAGTCGACCAACTAATGGTCGGACGGGCGAGCTTTTCGCTGATACTCCGCGCGACAAAGAGCGCGGATTACCACTCGTCGATATCGGCCAATTCGACTATGAGTGGTCGCGCATTGTGCTCCAACCAAAGGCTCTCGGCGCGTTGCAGCAGATCGCGGAAGAGCACCGGCGACGGGACGTACTGGCTGCGGCAGGACTAAAACCC
>Ga0137366_10001018_pt1 | contig 20025 bp, 12 predicted proteins | sample SagtaG_8_FD_104938 | JGI IMG/M metagenome (GOLD analysis project Ga0137366, IMG submission 104938) | Vadose zone soil microbial communities from Sagehorn Ranch, Mendocino, California, USA - Sage1_L_60_16 metaG | ecosystem: Environmental > Terrestrial > Soil > Vadose zone | place: USA...
CCCCTTTTTCTGTGATCGTCACCTGGACCAGATCACCGGTTTGTACTCCGAGGTTTTTGGCGAAAGCCGGACTCACCAGCGCGCCATTGTCCCATGTGAGTTTGGTAATCGGGTCGGGCAATTCCTGGAGCCAGCCGTTATTGGCGTAGCGGCCGTCGTCCATCGCATAGCTTCCGACGAACACAATTTCCGGTGAATCTGGCGCGGGTGCTGCCGGCAATTTCCAGGAACTTTGAATCTGCGGCGCAATCGCGCTTGCGTTGAAGGAGGAACTTTGATCACGCGGTTGAACGTGGGACGCAAAGCCGTCGTGAAGGAAAGTGGACCACGCAGTTTGAAAATCGCCCGGCGGATTGGTGGCGCGAAAAGTTTCTTGCACGAGTTCGGGCCCTTCTGTTTTCGGCCCACCAAGCAGCGCGTTGAGCAGTTCAATTTCCGAAAGTCCACCGAAGAGCGGCAGGATCATTGGCTGGATCGACAAGTAATCGCCACCCGACGTGAGGGCGTCGCCCCATGATTCCAAGTAATGCGCCAGCGGGACGTGCCAGTGGCTGAGCGCCGAAGTGGCATCCTCGTGATAACCGAGTCGCACGATCCCCGGCACCTTTTTTTGCAAATCAGACCAGTCGAGCGGCAACTTCGTCTGGCGATCCTGCACTAGACCGCGCTTTGCGTTGTAAACCGGATCGCCGCCGAGAATGAACAGTTGCTTGACTCGCCCGTCGTTTATGTCCGACGCGAGTTGTGAGATGTCGATCGTGCGCGGATTCTGCGGAGCCTGCCGAACTACCAATGTCTGCCCGACATTTTTCAGCGCAGCGTTAATTGCGTACGCGAGCAGTTGCACTGCGACTGGCTGATTGTTGCCGACCAGCACCAAGCTTGCGCCCGGTTTTGCGAGAAGATCATTTGCCGCTCCGGTAAGCCATTGCTCGTCGAACTTTGCTCCTCCGCCGGTTTGCAGATTGCCTATGAGTGCGCCCAGGCCCGCATCGCTTGTCGACCCGAGAATTTTCCCCGCCAGCGCGTGCGCGAACGCAGCAATTTGGCTCGCCGGGCAGCGAAGCCGGTGGTCCGCCATTGCACCGGTGAGCGTGAAACGATTCTCGACGACATAAAGTCGATTCATGCTGTCTTTCGAAGAATTCACTCTTCGCCGCGCAGTGAATGCTTGCACCGATTCGAGATCGCCCTGACCGCAATCGAGGAAATCGCTGTCCAAAGCAAGAATTACATCCGCGCGATCCAGTTTTGGAATGAGCCGCGCGCCGGCCCCGAATGCGCTTTGCGCTGCAGTCGTCCGTTCCTGACTTAGGAGCGGTTCATAAACGCACCAGCGCATGCTCGGAAATTTCTTTTCCAATTCCGCACGCAACCGCTCGCGTGTAGGCGAAAGCGTTTCGCCAACCAGGAACGCAAGGCCGTCTCCTCCTTGACTGCCGAGCGTATCGCGAAACCCTCCAATGTATTTGTCGAAATCCGCGCGATTGCTCGTTTTGCCTTTGTGAACGAAGCGCTGCGAGCGCGATGGATCGTATAAGTCAAGAACCGACGCTTGAACGAAAGTGTCCGTCGCTCCGCCACTGGCCGGATGCAACGGATTACCTTCCAATTTTATTGGACGGCCGTCCACGGTTGTGGCGATCAGCGGAATTGCGCCTGTGCGCCGGGGCATCGCCGTGGCGTAGTAGAGAAATTTTCCTGGAATGGTCCATTCGACGTTCTTGGTGAAGGGAACCAAATGTAACTCCGGACGGCGACAACTCGTCAGGCCAACGCCTGCGAGCGCCATCGAAGCGCTCATCAATTTCAAAAAGTCGCGTCGCGACCACTCGTCGCCGTTCAGCTCCGCCGCGCCTGGAGGAAATTCGCGTTCCAACCATTGGCGAAACTCTGGCGTGTCGTTCAACTCGCCCAAGCCGCGCCAGTAATGCTTCCCGTGTAATGGCTCCGGCGGATGTTGGAATACGCGTTTCATCGATGGCACCCCTGACAATTTTGTGGCGGAGTAATATTCCACCGCTCTCTTAACGTCTGGCCGATCTCGGCTTGGGTGAGTCTTTTCTTCTTCGAAAAATCTTCGCGCGCGTCTTTGGGCTGACCATATTTCGCGACAAACTCCGCCGGTTTCACGTCTTCAGGCTTCCAATCGAGATTAAAAACCTGCTCTTCCGGTCGCAGAAAATTTTCCGGATGTCGATGACACTCGAGACACCAAGCCATGCTGTGCGGCTTGGCCAGATAGACCGTCGACATGTGATTAACCGGACCGTGGCAACTGAAACAACTGATGCCCCGGTTCACGTGTGCGGCATGATTATAATAAACGTAATCGACCGTGCGATAGATCCACACCCAGTCGACCGGCTCGCCGGTTTTCCAGCTCGCACGCACCGGATCCAGCTTCGGGTTGTCCTTTTGCACCTGCGTGTGGCAGTTCATGCAGGTCTGCGTATTGGGGACATTCGAATGCGCAGCCATTTCCACAAAACTGTGACAATAACGGCAATCCATCCCCAGCTGTGTGACGTGGATGTCGTGCGGAAACGGCACCGGTTGGATCGGTTGATACCCCACTTTCGTGTATTTTGGCGTGGCGTAGTACCACGTGGCGCCGCTCACTCCACAGACGAGCACGATCCCGCAGACCAACGCTTTGATCGGCACCCAATTCGTCCAGCGTGGAAAGAAATTTGCCATGATCAGTAATTAATGGCGAAGACCGTGAACGGGAACCGCCACGGTGCCAACGAAACGAAACTGAGCTCAGGAACCATCCGGTTCAGACGCTGCAAAGGGTTAAGGTTTAATCGCTCGCCTGAGGGGTAACGGATTCTATAAATGCGCTGCGATAGGGCAAAATAAATTTCGCGATTCATTTGGATTGAAAAGCGCGTAGCGCTACACGATCACGTCAAAACTTCGGCAATGCGTCAAGCTCAGAAGTCGAGATTAATCTGCAAGTTTTGTAGGGACTCAGTCAGCTTCCTACAAAAATCGCACAATGTGATGCATCTCAGCCGCGCACTGCTTACTTCTCTCGCGCGCGGGATTTTTTGTAACTACACCGACTCGCGCCAGCAACAGAGAGCGCAGTTTTCAGAGAAACGGAAGCGGAACTAATTCGGTCGTAATTTTTCGCGCCGAATCTTCCGGAACGAACGCATCCAATCTCGTGCCCACGTCGTTGAAACCACGCTTCACGTAGCCGAGTGCTATTTCTTTTCCAAACCGTTTGCTGTGCGTTGCGCTCGTGACCCAGCCAACTTCTTTCCCGTCCTTTGATGGAGCGGCAAGTTTCATTCCCGATTGAAGCGGGATACGATCCAGCGAAATCATGCCACACAATCGTTTGTTCGTTTGCCCTGACATTTTTATTCGCGAAATCACTTCCTGGCCAATGTAGCAGCCTTTTTGGTAATCAATCGTTCGCTCTTCCAGATTAGCTTCGATTGGAATAATCTCCTCTGTCAGCTCGAAGCCCGAGCGAGGAAGACCTTGCTCGATTCGCATCACCTCTGCAGCGCCCGAATCGAGAACCGCAAACGCCGAACCTAATCGTTGCCACACAACATCGTGATCCGCCGAGTCGCTCCATACGTCCCAACCTGACTCGGCAAAGCGGCGCACAGAAACAATCCGGCCATATTCTGCAGTCGGCGCTTGCTTTGGCAGAACGTGAAACAGTGAGAATTGGTCGGTGACATCTTCAATCTGAACATCGTCCGCAATGATATAGCGCTCCAATCTGGCGCGAAGTTTCTCTCCAAGATTTAGCTCTGCATCCATCAAAAAGGATTCATCATGCGCGCTAACGAAAATATGCCCGTCTATTTTGCCTTTGCCATTGAGGACGCACGCTTCCATCGCCTTTGTCTCAGTGGCCTTGCGCAAATCATTTGTGATTTGGCCGTTGAGGAACCGGAACCGATCCGTCCCGGTAATGCGAAGCTTCGCGCGCGGGGACAGATCGAGGAAGCTGGCCTGCCCGGCTTGGGACAGCTGCGTCATTCCTTTCCAGGCGAGAGCTTGCTCAGAAGTTGTTTGAGAAAGCCGCGGCGCAACGGTGCCGTTGCGTCAGCCGGCGCTACTGTGCTGCCTCCCTCTCCGAAAGCGAGCACAGGCTGCGGTGAAGCCGTCAGTCCCACACTGTCTACCATTGTCTCCGCTTCCGATTCTGTTGAAGGAACAACCGGTTCGTTAGCGTGGGGTTGCTCCCCCTGCTCTTTCGAGTGCGGCTTTTCGTAGGATGCTGGCGCAGGTTCGTTCAAATATTTGCGCACAACCGACGAATAATCATCGTCCCCGTGACCCCATTGCATTTGCTCAAACAACTGATCGCGGGCGGCAGCGGTAACTCCCAGATCCAGATAATGCGATAAAGCAATCTGACTGGCGAGCTGCATATCTTTCAGCATGTGTTTAACAGAAAACTGCGGCCCAAAATCCCGCTCCAGCATTTTCGGCAGTTTCATTGTCAGAGTAGCAGATTGACTCGCATTGGCGCGCATTGCCTCGACAAATTTTTCCGGCGGCAATCCCAAAGCTTGGACCAATCCCAGCGCTTCCGCCGCCGCCTGCACGCTTGCTGCAGTAATCATGTTCGTGGCGATCTTGATGGCGCTCGCCTGGCCGATAGCTCCGATGTAGACAATTTCTTTGCTACTGGCTTCAAGAATAGGACGTGCTTCCTGGAACGCTGCGTCGGTCGCGCCGACATAGTAAATCAGTTCGCCCTTCTCCGCTGCGGGCTTGCTACCTGTGAACGACGCCTCGATGAACCGCGCTCCTCGACGCTCGACGATTTCCGCCGCGGCCCGCATTGAATCCGGAGCGACCGTTGAATGTGCAAGGACAACGTGACGCGGCGTGATGCTTTCGCCTAGCTGCTCGACAGTCTGCAACAGAGCTTCGTCGTCAGACACAAAGATCTGAATGTAGTTGCAAAGGCCCGCCAGTTCTCCAGGCGACCCGACAAAGTTCGGGACGGGCCGCGGTGACCGATTCCAAACGAAAACGGGAAACCCCTTGCGGCGAAGATGCCCGGCCACTCCACGACCTATGATTCCAAGGCCGATCACGCCAACGTTCTTATGCGTTGGCTGGGACGTAGACGCGATGCGCTCCATTGAGGCGGACTTCACGATCAGACTGCCGGTAAAAATGGCAACAGGCAATTCCGAAATTCACAATGAACTGGTAGAAGGTTGTGACGATCCGTACGCTATGCGGCTATCATCATTTTAGCGCGAATTCAGACAGATAGTACAAAGCGACAGACCCGACGGTCTGGAGACTCTGCGCGCTGATCTTATCCATAGTGTCATCGGCTGTATGCCACCAGGGAAAGTCAAAATCAATGATGTCGAGCGTCGGAATAGCGATTGCGTTCAAAGGTGCGTGATCATCAATCAGTTCGCGGCCCAGATAGGTGAAATAATTTCGCAACTTCAGCGCTTCCGCCGCCGCGAAAATGTCTCGCGCCATGTCGGCAGGAGAATCTGTGGGAAGCGTGATGCCAAGAGACCGGTCGCCAACCATGTCGAACAACAGTCCGCCGCGAAATTGTTTCGCCCCTCCGCTTTGAAGTTGCCTGGCAAAATAGCGACTTCCGTACAAACCATCCGTTTCGGAAAATTGCTCGCAGGCTTCTTCGCCATCAAAAAATACCAGTTCAATTTTCCTGGCCAGATCCGGATGCTGCCCGATTACACGAGCCAATTCCAACAGCAGCCCTGTGCTCGAGCCGCCGTCGTTGGCTCCGACAAAGCGAATGGTGTCAAAGAGTTTTGTGTCGTAATGAGAGCACAACAAAAACGAACGGGACGCCGCCTTCCGATGATCGGGAAATTGGGCCACCAAATTTACAAATTGGATCTTGCCCCGCGGAGTGTCATCACTGAATGCTTGACGCACCACCTGCCAACCTGAACGACGAAGTTCGTTCTCAATATATTCTCTCGATTTTTCGAGAGACTTAGATCCAGCGGGGCGGGGCCCGAAATCAACGAGCCGTTGAACATGAGCAAAGGCTTTCTCGCCGGAGAATTCGTCCCAGATCTTCGGCGGAGCTGCGCGTAGCGAACCTGCCTGACCAATCAAGAGGGGAAACAAAATCAGCGCGATTTGTAGGGCGTTTCTGTGAAACGCCGTGATCAGCTTTCGGATTGGCGTCTGACACAGACGCCCTACAATTTCCATTAGTTGTGTTAGTCCGCTGGCGGCAATCCCAGGGCGGTAACGATCCGCTGGAGATCGTCCGTTCCGTAGTACTCAATTTCAATCCGCCCGCGTTTGTCTCCGTGGTGGATGGCGACGTGCGTCGCCAGATGTTGTTGCAACCGGTTTTGCAAGTCTTCTACTGCCGTCCCCTCGGCGCTCAATTCGACTGCCACGCGCCGGGACCTTCGCCCTGACCGTCCGATCCCTAGCTGGCGGGAGACCAGCCGCTCCGTGGAACGCACCGTGGCATTGCGCCGCAAAACTGTTTCCGCAGCGAGCAGTTGTTCCTCCGGAGCTTTTAATGCTAGCAGCACTTTTGCGTGACCGACTGAAAGCAAATTCTGAGCTAGCCAGACCTGCACTTGTGGATGCAGATCCAAAAGGCGCAGCGCATTCGCCACTGCAGCCCGGCTACGACCCACCTTGAGCGCGATGTCCTCCTGCCGCATTCCAAATTCATTCGCTAACCTCGCGTAACCCTGAGCTTCTTCGATCGGGTTTAGATCGGCGCGCTGCAGGTTCTCAATCAACGACAACTCGAGCACCTCCAGGTCATTGGCGGTGCGAACAATCGCCGGCGCAGTGGCAAGGCCGATTTCCTGTGCCGCGCGCCAGCGGCGCTCGCCTGCGATAAGTTCAAATCGCGCGCCCACCTGTCCGCCGCTGGATGGACTGGTCGGGGCGCGGCGGACTATCAGCGGTTGAATAATGCCGTGTTGTCGAATCGAATCGATCAGTTCCTGCAACGCTTCGCGTCCAAAATCCTTCCGCGGCTGCAGCATGCTCGGCACAATCCTTGCCAGGTCAATCTGATGCACTCTCTCGCCCGACTCGGCGACATCGGAGGCCGCGGCAACAGACGGTGTGCCAATCAGCGCACCAAGACCTTTACCGAGACCAGAACGTGCCATGGGTCTGAGGCTACTGGAACAGCTTTGTTAAGGCAAACAGCAATCCGCGGCCAGCAGGATGTTGCCTCTTCCTGGCAAAAGAATTCTTAAAAAAAGTATTGACACTAAACTCTGAAATTCAGTATCAATGCGCACGGCACCAAAAAAGACAAAGAACTTTGCCCGGTAGATTTTTTGTCTGTTTGGAGTCCAGTGACCTAAGAAACCAAAACAAACATAACCGGGAAAGAGAAAGAACACATTCAATGTATTCACTGATTCAACATAAAACGTTAGTTTGCGGGCGCGCGTTTCTTCTCATCCCGCTTATTCTGGTGAGCTTGGCTGTTTTGCCACAAATTCAGGCAGCGCCAAATGTATTACCGACGCCAATACCCAACAAGAATCCCGACGGATGCTATCCTGGGTTCACGACAGCGGAAGGATGCAACGCGCTTCATGGCCTTACCTCCGGTGCTGGAAACACAGGAGTTGGTTGGTATTCCCTCTTTGGCACCTCCACTGGTAACTTCAGCACCGGTATCGGCGCTGGAACGCTGGTCCTTAACAACGGCGATTCAAATACAGCAGGCGGCGCTGCAGCGCTTTTGCTCAACATCGGCGGCACTCGGAACAGCGCCTTCGGAACAGATGCGCTTGTGTTTAACGGGAACGGTGTCTCGGGCGCCAATTTCAACGATGCTTTCGGCGCCTTCGCGCTGTTTAACAACTCCGACGGGTTCAGCAACAACGCCATGGGCGATTCCGCGCTTTTTGAGAATATTCACGGCGCTGCAAACACTGCTGTTGGTGATCTTGCGCTCTCGAATAACGATTCAACCGGGGCGACACTTGGAAACGTCAACACGGCTGTTGGCGCTGAGGCGCTCTTTAATAACACTGATGGCGATTCAAACAACGCTGTCGGGTTTCAATCGCTCGATGCCAACACCGTGGGTGTGCAGAATAACGCCCTTGGCGTTCTGTCCTTGAGCAGTAATGACGACGGCGCTTCAAACACAGCGCTCGGTGACTCGGCATTCGCGGGCAATGCACACGGCTCGTTCAACACAGTCGTAGGCTGGAGTGCAGGAGATACCGTAGAAGGCGACGATAACATCTATATCGGCGCGACTTCCGCGGATGGTGTCACGAGCGAGAGTGGAACCATACGCATCGGCGATCCGAACTTTGTAGGGGCCGCCTACATGGCCGGTATCTTCGGTGTACCAGTCATCGGTGCCCCTGTTATCGTAGGCGCAGACGGCCAGCTCGGCGTCGGCGCAGCGGGATCGCCTCTCTCGGCGAACGAGTTGACCAAAACCCATCAGGTCGTCCAGCAACTGAAGGTCACCACTGAAAAACAAGCGGCAAGAATCGCTTTGCAGGAGGGGCAAATTAATGCCCTGACGGCAGCTCTCAGGCAACAGGCCGAGCAGATTCAGAAAGTGAGCGCCCAGCTTGAAATGGTCAGGCCGACGCCCCGAGTTGTAGAGAATCGATAATACTGTGTTATGGGGGCGCTGTAGAGAAGTCAGCGCTCATCCAGATACAGTTATAACAAACAGCCGCCGCGCGGAACTGCGTGGCGGCTGTTTTGTTTTTGGCCGCTGGAGGCCGAATGTTGTGCGGAACAAGCTTATATGAGAAAGCACATCACTGGCCGCTTCACCCTGGGTCATTCACCCGATCCAGATGACGCGTTCATGTTCTATGCGATGGCAGAAAACAAAATCGATCTCCGTGGTTATCAGTTCGACCATCGCTTGGAAGATATTCAGACGCTAAATGAGCGAGCGCAGCGCGGTGAGCTGCATATTTCCGCGATTTCGATTCACGCGTATGCCTACGTATGCAAGAATTACGCGCTGCTGCCATGCGGAGCGAGCATGGGCAACGGATATGGGCCAGTTGTTATCAGAAAACGCCGAACGCCCAACGTGCCACGCGCAAATTCGGATGCAAAAGGTTCGACGTTCGATGTTTCCCCTCCTGAATACACAAGCCTTGCTTCTCGCGAGCTGTTGCAGAAATGCGTGATTGCCGTGCCTGGTGAGATGACAAGCGCATTTCTAGCGCTCCAGCTCTTCCTCGGGAAATTCGCCTATGTTGTCGTGCCGTTCGATGAGATTTTTGATGCAATCAAAAGTGGTCGCGCGGATGCCGGCTTAATCATTCACGAGGGACAACTCACGTATGCGCAATCCGGCTTTGAGAAGATGATCGATCTCGGAGAGTGGTGGAAGCATGAGACTGGCTTGCCGTTACCTCTTGGCGGCAATGTAGTGCGCAAAGATCTCCCGACAGAAGTCCGCCGCGATCTTGGTGAAATTATTCGTGAAAGTATCGATTATGGCCTGACGCATCGAGACGACGCGGTGCGCCATTCACTTGCCTACGCGCGCGGCATGGGCAGGAAACTCACCGGTAAATTCATCGGCATGTATGTGAACGAATTTACACGCGATTATGGGGAGCTGGGACGCGCTGCAGTCCGCAAATTTCTGACTGAAGCGCGCGACAACGGCTACATCGACGCTCCAATCGAACTGGAATTCGTGGAGTGACTCGACAGCTTCGGCGGTGGTCGCGGCGCTTATAAGGTTCTGAAGTCGGCTTCTTGGCTTCCAAATTTTCTTGTCATCGGTCTGATGACAGGGGTATCACTGAGAGTTCGGTGAAGGTATTGCTCCCAACCACCAGGGGCGGTCTTCTCCCTCTCGCGCGAGTCGGACGTTGGCTTTTTTCATATGCGTTACTGGCGTTAGTCAGCTGGCCGAAGAACGAAGGAGTCGATGAGTCGCAAGCAGCCGGGCTGACGACTGCCGATTTTCTGCAGATCACTGCGGGCGGACACGACCATGGCAAATAACGACAAACCAAAGTTTGATGTACCCTGGGCGACGCTATTGCCGCTGGCGGCAGTTCTCGCCGGATTCATCGCGCAGTACAAGCCGCTGGTGAGTACACGCCCATCGGTTCCGAGCGAAAAGACCATTCCAGCAATTGCCGAGGAGGATGTTGATGCGCGCTTGTGGCAAGATCCAATTAGCGTCGCACAAAAGCAAAACGCACAGATCGAGGCCGGTACAGCTAAGAAAGGGAGCGCTGAGTCCCACCAACTCAGTACGCTAGCCAACCTCCTTCATAAACGCGCGGAAGAGATTAGCGAACGGATTCTCCTGCTGGCGATAATGATTGAGGCTGGACCGTACAGCGAACAAGCCGAGTCCCGGTTGCGTGTGCGGCCAGCAGTTCTCGAAGCACTCAGCGAGAGCGGGTTTGCTCCGCTAGATGGAGAGCATATCGGTTTTGTTGCGGATGAGTGGCCACCGCGAGAGGAGGCCGCCGCCCTCGGCGAGCGCTCCGTAGAGCGAGGGCTGTTGTTGCCTTGGGAAGAATGCATCGCTACCCGGAATCTGGCACGCGTCTATCCTCACAATACCAGACGTTTAATTGTGTTGTGGTTGCCGGCGGCGAGCTTCAATCCCTACCCACTGAGTCGGTTCGCCAACATCATCGAAAGATTAACCGGCGATGCGAATGGCATTATTCGCAGCAAGATCGACATCAAGCTAATCGGACCGGCCAATTCCACAGGCCTGCAAAGCATGATTCGCGAAGTCCGCAGATGGACGGAACCGCCGCGAAGTCCAGAAGCGCAGAAGACCCTTGAGGGCGTGAAGAGAACCCTCGAGTGCGTCGATATCATTTCGCCGCTTGCGACCGCTTCGGATGATGCGTTGCTTTTCCGGCCAACCCCTGGCGGCGGAGGGGCCGACGTTCAGCCCGCTTCGCCAGGAAAAACCGTGCAGACGTTTCTGGAGGAGGCTGTGCCCGGACTGACTTTTTCCCGGACGATCGCGACCGATGAGGTGATCTTGAGAGAACTAATGGTTGAGCTCGCGCGCCGGCACGTTCCGATCGTGCAGCAAAAGACACCGGACGGCAGCCCAGTTCCCAAAACTGCGACTGCCATGGCGACGGCGACAGCGACAGCTACTGCAACATCGACACCAACGGTGGCGCACGTTGTGATTTTGACCGAATGGGACACTCCGTACGGCCGTTCATTGAGCACGATTTTCGCAGCCCAAGCGTCCGGTCTAACCATTAATGAGATAATTAGGCAGCCGGACAGGTGGCCGGCATGGGTGCACCCATACCGTTATCTACGCGGAATTGACGGGCAACTGCCAGGCGATCAGGCCAAAGAGAGTCAGCGCGACCAAACGCAAAAAACGCAGCTTGGCCAGAATACGGTCGCGATCGAGGCAACGGAAGGATTGAATCAATCTGATTACTTACGACGGTTAGCGCGGCAGATAAAAGAGGACAACGCGAGCTGGCAGGAAGACGGCTCGGGCATTCGCGCCATTGGCCTGCTCGGCCAGGATATTTACGATAAGCTCATGATTCTGCGAGCACTGCGCCCGCAGTTTCCCGGCGCTGTTTTTTTCACCAACAATTACGACGCGCATTTTGAGCGACGTGACGATTGGGGCGATACCCACAACCTAATCATCGCATCGCCATATGGCAGCACGTTGCCGGAGACTTACGTCGAGGGGATGCACATCCCTCCGTTTCGCGACAATAATCAAACCTCGATGTACGTCGGCACCCTGGTCGCGACGGGCCGAATGAAAAAAGAAGAAGCGGATTCTCTCTCGTGGCAACCGCGGATCTTCGAAATAAGCCGCCACGGGGCGTATGATCTGAGTCCGGCGTGGTATCTTAAGGAAGAAAAGCTCGCTAAGTCGAATAATTCGTGGTTTCGGGATTGGCTTTTTCCCACATGGGCCCGGGAAGAGCAAAATCTCGCAAAGACCCACAGGAGCACTTCCCTGGATTGGCGCTTGGCAAGCCGCGTGATCTGGTCGAGTCGAAACTTTTGGCTGATAGTCATTGGCGGGCTCGCGCTCCTGGCAATTGTGGCTTGGATCAGTGTCACCATTGCCAGCCCGACGCTGGAAGGCGGAGGCACGACACCACAGCGTTTAAGAAGAGTCTTCTCCAGCACGACTTTTTGCCTGGTTTGCGGCGTACCGCTGATCATCTTTTCAGTCGCGATGTTTGGGCAATATAAGAGCGCTGATTTTACGCAATACGACCTCGGCAGCCCGGCGACGAGCGATTATCTAACAAAGCTGCAGGTGCTTGCCCAGGTCGCCCAGGAGCCGCTGGCTTTTTTTTCCGGAATCAGCATCTGGCCTAGTGAAATGCTGCGTTTGATTGCGCTAATGCTGGCGATTCATTTCATGGTTAAAGCAGGTATTGATTTGCGCACTAACGAACGAGAGCTCGGTGAACGATTTTCTCTCAAGTCGTTGCCGAAAACCCGTTTTCGCTGGCACCACTTCGGCTTGGGTCTTGAGCAATGGCGTGTGATGCGCTGGGATAAGTCGGAGACAGAGTCGGAATTCTCCGCACAGGAAGCGTGGCACGCCTATCTTTGCCGGAACAAATTCTGGCCGCGCTTTTTTCGGATCGGCGTTCTTTTTATCTTCTACTTCTTATTCTCCTTCATCGTCTTCAGTCTTTTTCCGCCGCCGCCAGCGCCAGCCCGGGGCGACCTCGCTTTCCAGTTCGATTGGTGGGCTACTTTCCTGACCGCGATTGGCGTGATGATTCTCTCCTTTTACGTGGTCGATGCGATCCAATTGAACAGCAACTTTATTCGAATGTTCGCTCGCGTGGTCACGAAATGGGGTGACACGGTGGTCGAAAAGTCCTGGCGAAGTCCGCCGCTTACCGAAGAGGAACTTTCTGCTTACAACGAAATCTTTTTTGTCGCCGACCGCACGCACGTGGTGGCACGTCTGATTTGGTATCCACTCATCGTTCTGACCTTGATGATTGTGGCACGCTCATCCTTTTTTGATAACTGGAGTTGGTCTCCCGCTCTCCTGGCCATCTACGGCATCAATGCCTGCTGGGCCCTCGGCAGCGCGATCTTACTGAGGCGAGCGGCAGAGCAATTGCGCGACGCCACGCTCAGCAACCTGCAACTCTCGCGCGTTAGAGGCCGCGCCAGTGAAGCCAAGCGCGCGACGTTTGACGAACTGATCGCCGAGATTCGCGGCTTAAAGAAAGGCGCGTTCGCGCCGCTGACTGATCAGCCTTTCATTCGCGCGGTTCTTTTTCCCGGCGCTGGCCTTGGTCTGCTCGCGGTCGGCCAGCGTTTGTTCGATTTTTTCTAGCGACGCGAGTTAAGAATTTTCTTGCCACTCCATTCATGAGGCGCGTATCAATGGTTGCTCCGTGAAGGTGTTGCTGCCAGGCAGAGGCGATCTGCTCCGTCTCGCCCGAGTCGGATCGTGCGTCATAGGCTCCGCGCTGCTCGGGTTCACCGGTTGCGGTAAGAACGAACCGGTCGATGACGCCAAGGCGGCCGGAAAAACGACCGCCGATTTTCCGCAGATTACCGCCGATGTTTTCAAACCGATGGACGGCGGCATCGAGCTTACACCTGAAGAAATCATGGGGCGCAACACGTGGAATCTATGGACGGGCGGCAACCAATACTTCTGGGACCGGATCGCGCGGGAAGGCTATGGATTGATCGATCTTTTGAAGATGCTCGATTCGCGAAATCGCGGCTCACGACACGCCACTTTGGGGCTTGTTAATGAGCCGGGTTTCAGGCAGGCAGGCGATGAGGATACAAAAGACACTTACGGTGTTTACCTGGATAAGCGCGTGGGGCCAGAACCTCCAGGCGTTGATCCTAACGTCTATGGCTACTCAACAGGCATCCTCGGTTTCCGGCTGTTTCCGAATCCTGATTTCGACGATAACGCGAAGAAAAAATGGGATGCCAAACGATTCTACGATGACCCGGACTACTACAATGATCCATCGGTTATCCGACCGTACAGAGTAGGAGTAAGTTGCGGTGCCTGCCATATCTCATATCACCCACTTCATCCGCCTGAAGATCCAGAAAATCCGAAATGGGAGAATTTGGCATCGGTGATTGGAAACCAGTACATCCGCGAAGGCGCTGTCTTCGCTCCGAACGTTAAGTCGGGTCGTTTCTTCTGGGAAATGTTGCACGCCCAGCCGCCGGGCACTTCGGATACTTCACGCATCGCTACCGATCACATCAATAATCCTGGCGCCATTAACGCTATTTTTAATCTCGACGCCCGCTTAAGCATTGCCTCGGAAGAAAAGATCAGCGGTGGCGGAGTGAATACGCCCTATGAAGGTCAGGTCACTAGGATTGGAGGCGGCGAAACAAGGAAAGTTCCGCACATTTTGAAGGACGGAGCTGATTCGGTAGGCGCATTTGGCGCGACAATTCGGGTCTATGTCAACATAGGGATGTTTTCCCAACAATGGGTGACCGTGCAGGATCCTCTCATAGGACTGAAACCACAGAGTCTCATGCCACTCACATTTCAGAAGCCATTTAGCGTCGCCAAAGCGCAGCAAAATTCAGTTTATTGGATGGCAACTCAGGAACGGCTGGAGAACATCAAGCAATTCTTCAGGCGACTTGGTCCAATGCACCTGGAGGACGCGCCCGGCGGTGCCGACTACATCACCAAAGATGAGAGCGTGATGAACCGCGGTAAGATTGTATTTGCTGAGAGCTGCGCCAGTTGTCATTCGAGCAAACAGCCGCCGCAAGGCAGCACTGTGGATGAAAAGGAATGGTTCCGTCAGGAAGTGCTCAAGCCGGACTTCAGGGACAACAACTTTCTGTCGAATGAAGTGCGTTACCCGGTTACGGACATTAAGACGAATTCCGCTCGAGCCCTGGGGACCAATGCCGAGAAGGGGCATGTCTGGGATAATTTTTCTTCTGAGACTTACAAGGACTTGAAGCCTGTCGGTGTTATCGAATGCAACAAAGGGACACCTTACGAGTTCGAGTTCAACGCGCCAGATGGCGGAGTAGGTTACTACCGCCCGCCTTCACTGATCAGCATTTGGTCTTCGGCACCGTTTTTCCACAACAACGCGCTGGGTAAATTCACCGACGATCCATCGGTGAAAGGTCGCATGGATGCCTTCAACGATGCCGCAGAAAAGCTACTGTGGCCTGAGAAGCGCGAAAACACGATCTGGAGGACGAGCCAGGAATGCTATGTCACAATCAGCGAAGCTTATCTCCCGGATCTCCTGAAACCATTATGCCAGCAGAAACCGGGAGTACGCGGTAAGTGGCTTTACATTGGACCAATCCCGGCAGGCACTCCCATTAACCTCGTAGCGAACATCAATCCGGAATTCAGGAACGTGCAGGATTTAAGTCATCTAAGGAAACTCGTGCACGACTTTAATCTCGCATTCTGGAACATAAAAACTAACGGCGCCGATGCCGCGACCGAGCTAAAACGGCTTGTGCCCGACCTGCTGGCAGCGAGCAAGTGTCCCGATCTCGTCGAAGACAGAGGGCATTACTTTGGAACAAGTCTGCCGGACGACGACAAGCGCGCTTTGATCGAATTTTTAAAGACCTTGTAATTCACAACCTTAAGTAAAGGAGAAAAATGGCAGTTACAGTCGCAGAAATGTTGAAAATGTCGCAGGCGCAGCTCGACGATTTGTTCACTCAAAGTCCAGTCGGTGAAATCCCAAGCGGTGAGGCCAACGGCACGGCGATCATTGGACCGGGAACAACTTACACACAGGACATGGCCAATTTCGTGAACCACTTTGCGTGGCAAGGAAAGATTTTTGACCCAGCAAAGGGAATTTTGCGAAACAAGATTTTGCCCTTTGGGCTGAACGCCATCATTGCCAGGGTGTACAAAGGTCCGAGCTGGCTGGATAACAAAGAGTGCATCGTTCTGGACTATTCCGAGACCTCATTGGTGGCGCACTGGATCCGTGACGAGATCCGCGAAGTCGCGCCGCGCGTTTACCTTGGCAAGGTTTATTTGGGCAAAAAGCGATTGATTGATTTCTCGCTCGAGTTCCCAGCGCCGGCGTGATCAGTCGGTCGGCCCTTTGACGTGCCGTGAATTCGAACGTTAGCCGCCCAATGCCGCGAGCCAATACCGGCTCGACGTTTTTGAATTTTGTCAGCGACACGTTCACCTTGCTCTTACAATTTGAACGCCGGTTCGACCATTGGCTTCGCCTGCCATTCGATGCCACTCTGCGCGATCCAATGGCGCGCCTGGTCACCGCGCTAATCAATCGAAAAAGGCCTAACGAAGGCTTAAAGATCGCGGAGGAAAAACTTTTCCCGGATGAAGAGGCGTTCCTCGATTCGATCATCTCGAGCTTTGAGACGCAGATGCGCCTGCTCTGGAAGCCGGGCGGATTTGAGCGAGGCGGAAATACGAAGACGCATGGGATCGTGCGCGGAGAATTTGTCGTGCACGACAATCTACCCGCAGAGTTTCGGCATGGCATCTACGCCGAGCCGCACACCTATCGCGCCTGGGTCCGGTTTTCCGGGCCCGGCCCTTACATCACGCCGGACATCGACGATCCAGGCTTCATGAGCATCAGCATAAAACTGATGGGTGTTCCCGGACAGAAGCTAATGAAAGAGGAACAGTTCACGCTCGACATGTTCGGCGTTTCTACGGCCACTTTCGTCACGCCGGACACGAAGGCGAATGCGCAGTTGCAAATCGAGAGCGTGAAAAACGCGTCGATCTATTACTTCCTGAACTTCCACCGACCTCACATCCTCGATCTGATCATGCAGTCGCTCTTCATCAAGACTCAGACCAGTCCGTTTGAAGCGCCTTACTTTAGTTGCGTGCCCTACCTGCTGGGGGAAGACCAGGCAATGCAGTATTCGGTCTGGCCAAAATCAAAAAAACGTTCGCGGATTCCGCGGCTTCCTTTCCGGCCGCCCGACGATTATCTGCGCAACGCGATGGTGGCTGCGCTGACCGCCGGAGACGTCGAGTTTGACTTTCGCCTGCAGTTGCAAACCGATCCGTTCCTGATGCCTATCGAGAACAACGCCGTGCTCTGGCCCGAGAAACTTTCACCTCGAGTCTCAGTGGCCACGCTGCGTTTGCCGCGTCAGCAATTCGACTCTCCCGCGCAGATGGAGTTCGCGAAGAAACTGTCCTATAACCCATGGCATACGATCGCCGAGCATCGGCCGCTCGGTAATCAAAGCCGGGCCCGGCGCCGCATGTACGAGACTCTTTCCAAGCTCCGGCATGATATGAACGCGGTGCCTCACTACGAGCCAAACGGCGATGAAGTCTTCGAGTGATGTGCCATGACTCCGCAGGCGAACTTCATGATCCTGGCACCGATCAAACAAGGGTGCGAGGAAGAGTTATGCCGGCTCCTCGAATCGATGAACGACGCGCCCGGGCGGCTGAACGTGAACAACCCACTGATTCCCTTCACTCAGTTCAACACACTTCATTTCGCTCGATTGATCATCCTGAAGGACAACTCGCTTAATGACGTTCGCGCTTATGGCGGCGTGCCGGCTCCGACCTATCCGCTCTCTCTAGTGTTCCTCGGCGATATCGATGGCGACGCCGATAGCTTTTTCGACGAACTGGTCAGGCGCGCCGGCGACGGGTTGCGTAAAATTTTTTCCTTTTGCGACGGATTCGAACCCACGACTGAACTCGCTAGGTGGATGAAGGCGCACAGCGCGCCCCCGATCGCGGTCTATATAAATTGGCGGGGGCGAACCGTGCTCCAGATTCAGGAAGAAGCGGCCTTACAGGAGGCGCTCCAAAAACATCTGCAGGATAACGCGACCGATTTCGGCAACCTGCCGGCGCGGGAAATTCACGCAAGATTACAAGAATTCATTCAGAAGGAGAAAGCGGAACAGCGGCTGAAGCTTTCGGACGCACGACCAACGCCGGTCTGGTGGTGGATTAAGAACGCGCTCCATATGATTGGGCTTCCGCTGCTGGCCTTGCTGCTGTTGCCTATCCTCATCCTGCCAGCGCTGATCTATATCATTTGTCTCCGGCGCCTGGAGAAAACCGATCCCGAGCTTTGCTGGCGAGTGGATCAAAAGTACTCCGACATGCTAGCGTCCCGCGAAGACCATTACGTCACCAATCAATTCACGGCGATGGGAAGCATGAAGCCGGGAATCGTCCGGCTCCTGACTATGATTGGCGTTCTGGTCACTGTGAATTGGGCCGCGCGGCATATTACCCCGCGCGGTCACCTGGGACGCATCCGCACAATCCACTTCGCACGCTGGGTTTTTCTCGACGGCAAGAAGCGGATGGTGTTTTTCAGCAACTACGACGGCACGGTCGAAAGCTACATGGACGATTTCATCAACAAAACCGGCTTCGGGCTCAATGCCGTCTTCAGCAATGGCATCGGTTATCCAAGAACTAACTGGCTGGTGCTGGACGGATGTCAGGATGAACAAAAATATAAGGACTTCCTCCGCCGCCACACTTTGCCGACTCAGGTGTGGTACAAGGCTTATTTGGGTTTGACGGCGATCGATCTCGAACGGAACACGCGCATCCGCCAGGGTTTGGAGTCAACGTCGATGAGCGAGCAGGAGGCTCGCGAATGGGCTGCCCTTTTATGACCAAAACCGAAATCGATTACAGCGATGTCCAGGGCCTCGTCCGCTTTGGTTATGGGAAACTGAGAGGCGCCTCTTATGCGCTCGTTCGGGTTAGAAATCAGATGGCGGCGAAATCGTGGTTGCGCCACACGAAAGTCAGTGACGCCAGGATCGAGAGCCCGCCGCCTTCCACCGCGCTCCAGGTTGCATTTACGGTCGATGGCCTCGCCGCGCTTGGAGTTCCGCCCGACATTGTTGAGAATTTTTCTCCCGAGTTTCTCACCGGCATGGCAGAGCCAAATCGCGCGCGCCGCTTAGGTGACATCGAAAGCAACGCTGCCTCGAAATGGGATTGGGGCGATGCCAAGAAGACTCCCCATCTGCTGATAATGTTCTTCGCGAACCCCGCGCATCTCAGCGGTTTCATTGAAAGCTCCAAGGGTAAAACATGGGCGGAAGCTTTCGATGAATTGCGCTGGCTCGGCACAGCAGATCTCGACGGGGTTGAACCTTTCGGATTCACCGATGGTATCAGCCAACCGGAAATCGATTGGAACCGACAGCGTGACGTAACTCGGCCGCAGATTGATTACACCAACCTGGTTGCACTCGGGGAATTCCTCCTCGGGTATCCCAATGAGTACAACAAATACAACAATCGCCCGTTGATCGATCCCCATCCCCTCAACCGCGGGTTACTCTACGCCGAAGACGCTCCTGAAAAAAAAGATGTCGGTCGCAACGGGAGCTATCTCGTCATGCGCCAGTTGCAGCAGGATGTGGGCGGCTTCTGGAAGTTTGTCAAAAAGCAGTCTGGAGGCGATGAAGGACTTGCCGAAAAGCTTGCGGCCACCTTCGTTGGGCGCACCAGACAGGGCAGCCCACTGGTGCGTTCGCAGGAGAAACCCATTCAAGGTGTCGGATCAGATCCAGACAACATTTGCCTGAATCAATTCACATTCGCCAAGGATCCGGCCGGCGCGCTTTGTCCTTTCGGCGCACACGTCCATCGCGCGAACCCGCGCAACGCCGATTACCCGGGACGACCAACTGGTCTCGACAAACTCATCACCATGCTGGGTTTTGGTCCGAGAGGTTTCCGCGACGATCTCATGTCGCCTGTTCGCTTTCATCGCATTCTCCGACGCGGTCGCGAATACGGACCAGAGCTACTCCCGTTCGAAGTGCACGACCTGAAGCCAGCGCAGGATTCCGAACGCGGATTACACTTCATCTGCATCAACGCAAATATCTCGCGCCAATTCGAGTTCTTGCAGAACGCGTGGATGGCGAACAGCAAGTTCTCAGGCTTAACCGGAGCAAGCGACCCGCTGCTAGGCAATCGCGAGGCGATACCGGGCTGCCCAGTTAATGGCGGTTTCACAATGGCCGGCGACAGCGCGTTACGACGCCGTGTTTCGG
>Ga0137366_10001023_pt1 | contig 20004 bp, 22 predicted proteins | sample SagtaG_8_FD_104938 | JGI IMG/M metagenome (GOLD analysis project Ga0137366, IMG submission 104938) | Vadose zone soil microbial communities from Sagehorn Ranch, Mendocino, California, USA - Sage1_L_60_16 metaG | ecosystem: Environmental > Terrestrial > Soil > Vadose zone | place: USA...
ATAAGCGCAGGCAATGTTAGAAGCAGTGTGATGAAAATGTCCGAAGCCCTTACCTTTTTCTATGGCACTCCTGATCTTGTCCTCAGCCGTATCTTTCTCACCGGCCAGCGCTGCCATCAAGGTTTGCACACTTGTAAAGAGTCCGCCGTTGTCTTCAGGGTAATCTCTTAATGACTCCTCAAGTATGGCGGCTGCTTCTTCTCTTCTTCCGAGGATGCAATAAGCTATTGGCGTCTGATACCCCACAAGCGCCGGATTGACTTCTCTGGGAACGCTACGCAAAGCTGTGAGAGGGTCACGCGACCGGAGCAGCGAACTGGCGTGTTAGCCATTCCCAGTCTTTCTCGTTGTCCGGCTTCCACCAGAAAGAACCGGATTGGGAAAGCACGTTGCCGAAAACCTCAGAGTGCTTGAGTCCCACGAAAGCGGCCGCCAATCCACCCAGGCTCACTCCGCCGATGATCGTCTGTTCCGGTCGGTCCGTTACGTGGTAGTTAACGCGCGCCCAGGGAACGATCTCCTGAGCTAGAAAGTCAGCGTATTCTGAACTGCATGACAACTCACGCCCGCGATCGGGATTATCTACCATCACAGCGACTAGCGGTGGGATCAGACCCGCAGCGATCAAATTGTCGAGGGTGGTCGCTACCCGCGCTGAATTGACGTATAGCCCACCGTCAGAAAGTACCAGCAAACCGTAAGGCTTCTTATTGGCAGCGTAGCTGTGCGGAGTGTAAATCCAAATTGGTCGTTCATTGCCGAGGACTTTGCTGGTGAATTTGTCGCGCTGAACTCGTCCAGTAGGAACTTTGGGCTGGGCAATGCTCCAGAGTTGTGGTTCGGCAGACGGTAGTTCCGCCGCCGAAAAGAAAGTCACTTCATACGGGTTGAGTTCGTTAGCGCGCTCGGCAAAAAGGAGTGGATTAAGCGGGTCGCTTCGCAAAGCGCCTCCGAAACGGCCAAGGCTGACCCACTCTTTCGGGTCCGGGAGGTTCGCAGCGAGTCGATAGACAAAGCGCGCGCCCTTCTGAAACCGAAATGTCTTGTACCACAAGTCAGTATCAAGCAGCCGCGCCATCGGCTTGTCAATGCCAGGGAGTTGAAAGACGAAGACACTTCTCGTTTCTTCCGCGGCTCGCCAGAGGATCGTCACCAACACGTCGCGATTGCTGTCCACCACAGGCTCAATCATCGGCGCGCCGCTTTCCGTGATCTCTTTCCAAAAAGTATCAAGCGCATGCCGGTCACCGGCTTTGAGCCGATCCTGAAGAGCCGCCAGACGAGGACTTAAAGGCCGGTCGTCAACATTTCGTCCGCTTTCCTGTTTGGCGAACGCGCTCCCGGTATTGACTCCGTGACGTCCGCCGGAAACTGAGGCATAAACTAAACTCGCACTCAATGTCAGCACTGTAGACACACGTACTACGATCTTCGGCGCAATGCGAAGGCGCATGGGTCCGTCCTCCTTCAGTAAAATTATTTAATCGCTGTGGGGTCTATTATGTCTGCGACCGACCAGGAACGAGCGCATCAAGACGGCGATGGCGGCTAACTGCCATAAAACGCTAAATACGTTATGGTGCGGAATGTTGACCGCCCACAGTGAAACGCCACCTGCGAGACAGGCAATGGCAATGTACAATCCCATTCTTAAAGGCTTCAAATCGAAGGGGAAGCCTCGCTTGATTTCACAACAACTGACTTTGACCTGGTCGAAGTCGCCGAAGCTTTGCCTGGCCGCAAGTTTGGCTTCGTCTGGCGTCATTCCTTCCTCAATGTTGGCGTGCGTCCGCATCTGCACGTGGAAGCGCAATTCTGCCTCGACCTCGTCCGCGATTTCATCGGGATGTTGCCAGGCGTGAATGACATTTACTGTGGCTTTGACGCGGGACATGGTTTTGTGTCTGCTCAGTTCGCACGTAGAGCCTTCATGGTTGCGCTCGCGAGTCGCTCCCAATTCTGCTCTTCGATGATTAGTTGTTTCCGACCCACGCGCGTCAGCTTGTAGAACTTCGCGCGCTGATTGTTTTCGGAGACGTCCCACTCTGATTCGATCCACCCTCGCCGCTCAAGCCGGTACAGTCCTGGATATAGCGAGCCTTCCTCGATCTTCAGCTCGTCGCCGGAGATTTGGGCAATGCGCTGACCGATGCCGTAACCGTGCAGAGGACCAAGCAACAAGGCTTTCAAAATCAACATGTCCAGCGTTCCCTGAAGTAAGCCCGCCTTCGCTTTACTCACCAAAGCGTACCTCCTAGATAATCTAGGGCCAGCATAACATTGGACTACCCAGACTGTCTAGGGCCGGAATGCACTTCAACCTAAGGTTCGTGAAGCGCACTGAGAGTAGAGGAAGAGTTGTGCAAACGGACTCTCATCCAAGAATGGAAGCGAAAAAGAAAAGAGCTGCGGTTGTGATCGCCACAATCAGACGCAATCTGTGATAAGTCTATGATTGGCGTCATTCTGGCGCGATGGCGTCCTCGCACATAGCAAGATGTAACGAACTTTGACAGCTGCGGATTCGGCAAATACTGTTACATCTTACTTGGTCCAACTTCATCAGTGCCCCTCAAACCGTCTCATAATCCGTGGTCCGGTAACGAAACTTAGTCGCTTTTCCAAATAACAATCGCGCGTCCATTAAAGGTCCAATAAGCGTTCCTGTGAGTCCTTAAAGTGCGGTAAAGTGCTATCCATGCCGCGAAGTTCCATTGAATTACAATAGGTCGCCTCTTTTTCACGGCGGCGACACGGGTTCGACTCCCGTACGGGACGCCAACACTTTAAGGAACTTGGACGATTCGACCCGTCGCCTCACCTCAAGGAAACTTCCTCTAGCTAATTCATCGGCGTCCGATCAGCGTGTTGGGCTGTGACTGTACAACGCCTCATTACCCTCGACAGTACAGGAGCAAAAAACTAATCTTGCGAAGGCTGTGCTCTGCGGCTCAGCATAAATGATCCAATCAGCACCTGAAGGAGGGGCTATGAACCAAAAACCACCTCGCGAGTACTTCCATGGCGAAACCTTATTCATCCGCAAGTTGCCTGGGACTGTATTGGCCGAAACGTCCTACCTGCCCTACACGCGTATTTCGAAACATTCACACGATCACGCCTATTTCTGTTTCGTCCGAAGAGGCATATTTTCTGAAACTGTTGGAAAGAGAACCCATAGGCGTGGACCTTCAATGCTTATTTTTCACCCTCGTTATGAAGAACACTCCGACAGCTTTCAACAGTTCGGGGGACGTTGCTTTAACATTCAGATTGATAATAGCCTGCTGGGTTACGCCCGCGAACACGGGGTGAGACTAGAAGGGTCTTCACATTTTCAGGGAGGACTGTTGCTATCTCTATCCAGAAGGCTATACCAAGAGGCTAGACGCCAGGATGATTTGTCCGCGCTGGTTATTGAGGGCCTGGTGCTAGAGATTTTGGCAGAGGCGTCACGTAGCCAATATTGTTTTTCAGAAGATAAGCCACCGCGATGGCTTGAACGGGCGCGAGAGATCATCCACACGCATTTTTCTGAGCAGCTATCCCTCGCCAGCATTGCGGTATCAGTTGGCATTCACCCGGTCCACTTGGCCCGCAGCTTTCGAAAGTGTTACCACTGTACAGTTGGTGATTATGTCCGGAGGACTCGGATTGAGTTCACCTGTCGTAGAATTTCCGCCTCCGACGCAACATTAGCCGAGATCTCTTCCGCAGCTGGTTTCTTTGATCAGAGCCATTTCGCAAAAACTTTCAAGCAGTTAACGGGCATGACTCCTGGCAAGTACAGAGAAAGTGTTCGTTCTCGCTAATCACCTACCTAACGCTACACTCGTACAAGACCCATGGGTTGAGATCTGTTAGCCTATTTTGGGATGAAAAGATTCGCAGTATTGGTGGCTCTGTCGCTCGCCTGTTCGATTGAGACTTATGCCGCGCAGTCAACCAGCGAAAATACTGGCAGCTTGGATGCTGTTCCCATATACGACCTCTCGATAAACGTCCTACCTGAATCACACAGAATTGAGGCGACTGGCACAATACGCTTATCCCAAGCAAGGGAGACTCGGGAGAGTCTCGAATTAATTTTGAGTAGCTACATGCGCGACTTCCGTGTTGACGTGCTGGAACCTGGAACGAGCGCAGGACCCGCGAAGATAGAAAAGAAAGAGACGACTGGTGAATCGGTAAAGTGGAACATCCGTCCGCTACGTCTGATTTCGGCACATGAGACGGTATTGCTGAAGGTTTCTTACGTCGGCGGGGAGCAGATTGCCTCCAGGTCATACATCGGCCCAGAAGGATCCTTCCTTGATCCTAATGCGGCGCCCTGGTACCCACACAGGGGAGACTACAGAGGAACAGGCACGCTGCGGTTTACCGTTCCACTAGGCTACACGGTCGCGACGACGGGTACGAGCCGCAGTTCGGCGGAAGACAAGGCCAGAGGACATTTCGTATTTGCTGTACTGAACCCGTCTTATTTTTCCTTCGGGGCAGGAAAGTACATTTTGAGCGAACGTGGGGGGGCGGTGCGAGTACGAATGTACTCTCTGCGGCCCAGAAAGAATATCGGTGATTACCTGGACGGCAGTTCAAAGATTGTCAGCTTCTTATCGCAACAATTCGGACCCTACCCGCGTGAGGAGTTCGCCATAGTAGAAGTGCCTACCGAGAAAGCGTTCTTTGCCGGCGCTAGCGTTCAGGGCTTCATCTTCGCGAAAGGGTCCTTCCTGGACCAGGCATTCAACATCGCATATTTCGGCCATGAGATCAGCCATCAGTGGTGGGGTAATCTGATTTCCTACAAAGGCCCCGGGGGCGGACTATTCATGTTTGACGAAGGAATGGCCCAATACGGGGCACTCCTCGCGGTCGAACATTTTGACGGCGCGGCCGCGGCAGAGAGCTTCCGGCGGCGCAGCTACCGTGGGTTTTCTGAGGAGAACGGCGGGCTCGGGTACTTCATTACCGCGGCCATGGGCCACGATGCCCCGCTCAGTAATTTGCCCGGTATTTTCTATTCGTTTTACCTGTCAATCAACAAAGGCATGTTTGCTTACGACATGTTGGGGAGGACGATTGGCAGGGACAGATTTCACCAAATATTACGTCAGTTTATAAAGCAGCACGCGTACCACCCCGTTACATGGGATCAATTTGCACAGGCGGTAAAGCAAGGTGCGGGAGTTAAGATTGAGTGGTTCTTCACCGAGTGGTTCGACCGCACCGGCGCTCCGAGTTGGCAAGTCAAATGGAGACAGGACAGCAGAGGTATCCTTCGCATAGAAATTATCCAATCACCACCGTACTATCGAGTATCTACGGAAGTCGGCGTAAGGAGCACGGACTTTCAGCACCCGGCACGTAAGATAGAGATTCGGGGTGAGCGAACGGAACTTTCTATACCGGTAGATTTCCAAGTACAGTCCGTCGTGCTTGATCCTCACTACCTAGTACTTCATCAGACGCCCGAATACACCGCCGAGGCTTCAGTCCTAGCCACTTATTACATGGCGGGTAATGAGCGTGATCAGGGCAGGCTTGCGGAGGCCGAGGACAGGCTCAAGAAGGCTCTAAATCAGTTGACTGATCCGGACTTGAACGGTGCGAGATTCATGTACGAGTACGGTTTGGCACAAATCTGGTCGCAACGAAAAATGCCGAAAGAGGCCCGACAACATATCGAAGTGGCCTTGGCCAGTCCCACCCGGCGCGCGGACAAACTGCCATGGGTATACGTCGAGTTAGCAAGGATCGCTAAAGAAACAAATGATGAAAATACGTTGCGGATGGCTGTAAATGCAGCAATAGCAACCAGTGAAATTACTGGACAAGCCGAGGCCGCGGACGCGGCACGTGCGTTACTGAAGTGAATTCATCAAGAGAAATGGAATCTGTCAAATGAACTTTTGTTCAGCTGAAGTCCATGCACGTGCTCTCAAACACTTCACTCGGCTTCGTCGCTCGAATTATGTATGACACTGGTTTTGAAAAGCACTTTAACAAGTCCTGCAAATCCAATCGCGCGTTTCGACTCGCACAAATCCACATCCGCGAAAACGCACGTCCATTAAGGGTTACGTGCTGATACCAAACGAGACGTAGCTTGCTTTGACGGCTGAAACGTCGGTAAATACTACTTGGTAACGCGTAGTAGAATGAGGTGAGTGCCTATCGAACGGACTTAAAATTCGTTCCTCGTAAGAGGGTGCGGGTTCGAATCCCGCCCCCGGCACCAATCATTTCAACAACTTATACGCACTGCTCGAATCGAGGTTGGATCACACTACGGAGTTTGCTCCGTTGCCGCACTTTATTTGAGTGAAATTGCTGAACAAAATCGCTTTGACGCCAATTCCGAGAGTCCCTCATCGAAAAAATTGAGTCTTCGGACGGCTCATGCGCCACAGTGTGGGCGGTTGTTAGACTGGCAGCTAGCATCCACCTATCTACGTCTCTAATGTCCATTCCTGAGACAACATCCGCCGAAGGTTTCGAACGCTTCAGTTTCGGTTGTGGGTAATGCACTCCGTCTGCGGCGAGCGCAACTCTGACGGTTCGCAGAGTCCTCGTTAGTCTGATAAATTGGTGCGAACAACAATCCTATCTGGCCAGCTTAACGATGCTGATGGGAACGAGGCCATGAAGCACTGCCCCAAATGCAATCTTGAATTCCCTGACTCTCTTCGGTTCTGCGGATCGTGTGGCAGTGCACTAACGGAATTCCGTCGTTGCCCAAGTTGTGGCGAATTGACCGAAGGCAAATGGACCTTTTGCACGAGTTGCGGGAAATCACTGTCACCGGATACGACAAGCGCCCAGGTTTCTCCCCCTAAAACACTAGAGCCAGCAAACCTGCCTGCGTCTCCAAGTTCAACACCGGCACCTCGTACTCCTGCTCCGCCAACGTTGACGTTGCCCTCCTCTGAACAGTCTATTCACATTGATGGCCAGCGCACGGAGAAGGCCACACCTCAGGAGTGGTACTCAGCTGATTTGTATGATGACAGCACGACCGCTGCTCCAGCACCTCCGCTACGACCGCAAGAAAGAGTTCTGGAAACTAAGGCTTTGATTCCCCACGTGACGGCAGCTACTCCGGCCAAGGATGAGAGAAGTGCCCCGGCTCTGACAATGCTGTCGGCTTACGGTGAGCCTGAAGCTCCTTCCCAGTTTCGCTGGTGGCACGGAGCGATTCTCGGACTTTTCGTTTTGTTGTTCATTAGCGGTTTGGGAATAGGAGGCTGGTACTGGCGGTCGCATCGCGGATCGGTCGCGCAAGTTACACCCTCGGCTGATTCGAATAACGCTCCGGTGCCGGAAAGTTCAGCAACGTTTCCTTCATCAACATCAACATCACAGACTCTCCCTGCGCAAACGACCACTACCAATTCAGCGGATCAAGAAATCAAATTACTCCGCGAAAGAAGAACCAGTGCAAAGCCTGCTGAGAGCGCAGAGATCATTGCAGCATTTCAAGGTGCGGAAAAGAAATATCCGACCGATTATCGCTTCCCGTATGAACGGGCAAAACTATCAATAGCAGGCGTCGCCACTCATCACGAAGCCTTCGGCGCACTCGCGCTCGCCGCAGAGAAAGCAATTGACAACGGCAAGACTCAGGAGATGCTTGATAGTTTAATGGCTGACAAGGAAGCCGACTTCCATAAACTGTCGCGCGGCCATCATGAATGGCAGGTTCTGGAAGAAGCTCTACGAAACAAAGATAGAGCCTCACTCAAGGCGCTACATCATTAATCGCGACTGCAAGGAACAAAAAAGCGAGGCGCGGTCGGAGAAATGCCAATTGGCAAGTTCCGAGGACCTTTGCCTCGCCTTTTCCAGATTCCGCTGCCTTAGTTAGGCCATGGAATTCTCCTCAACCAATCGTTGTTTCGGCTACGATTGCGATAGTCATCGTTCCGTCGATAATCGTCGTTGCTGCGTCGCCGGTTGCGATTTTCACCATGATTTTCGCCTTGAATTCCATACGCGTCTGAGATCACGCTCAACTCCTGGCTGATCTGTGACCATTCGGAAATCAGGCGATTGTCGTCAAAGTGATGACTCGAAACATCTTCAAGGTGACTCGCGGCATCGAGGACTCGATGAGCCTCGTCAGCGCTACTGTCCAAGTTTCGTTCGTTGAATGCGTTTCTCAAATCGACTACGGCCCGCCGAAACTTTTTAGCATCGGCATTCAAATGGTCCTCATGACGGGTTCCATTTTCGCGGCTGTAATCGAGTTCGCGATCGAGGGCCCTGTCGAAGTCGCTGCTCAGGCGGTCAAGTCTCCGTATTGAATCGCGGAGATAACGGTTGTCATAGCGGTCATATCCGTAGTTGTCATTCTGGTTACGGTCGCGTCTGTAATCTCCATCCCGTCCGTAATCTCGGTTTCTGCTATACGGATCATATGTACCTTGAGCAGCTGCCAGCAGCGGCAAACACAGCGCCAGTGTTGCAGCGGCGAAAATTGAAAAACTGATTTTGCGTAGGTTCGTCATTAGTACCCCTCCTAAAACTTTCATTTGAGCTGGTCACTTCCGATTTGTTCACTTGAAAGTTACGACCTGCTCAGCTTCGGCGCTCCTTCCGGAGACTTCTCGCGTCGAGCGTCACGCCGCATATGTAATCTGTAATCGCAAGCACCGTGCCGACGCCGCACTGCAGTGTGGGAATTGGCCTGATTGGCCGAGAAAGCCGCGAATTAGAAACCTTTTTACTGAATTGAATTAACTTGGGAAACGACGTGGTTCGAAAACGTGTGCGGATTAGCGGAAATGGTCAGATGATGTTCAAGTTCTAAATCCACTGAAACTCCAACAGCTATTGTGGAAGCGCTGCTCTTGATTGTGCTCTCTCGGACAATCAGAGATAGTCCTACTTGCGAGTCGGAGAGTATTCTTCCTAATCTAATAATAGCGAAACTGCTTATTCTGAGCCTAATCAGCAAAACGAAACCGTTGCTGTCAGATAACGAATAGAAAATGAAAGTCCGACGATGACGCGCCGCCTCCGCAAAGTTGCGCTTACAGCGCACGTCACTTTCTCAGTCGGCTGGCTCGGCGCGGATGCCGCTTTTCTGGCTCTCGCCATCGTCGGCATGACCAGCCAGAGTGTTCAAATTGTGCGTGCTGCGTATCTCGCGATGGAATTGATCGGTTTATTCGTAATCGTCCCATTCAGTTTCGCCGCGCTGTTGACCGGGCTGAGCCTGGCACTTGGTACTCAGTGGGGCTTGTTCCGACACTATTGGATCCTGGTGAAATTCCTACTAACGATTGGCGCCACCATTGTCCTGCTGGTGCACACCAATGCGATGCGAGAGGCGGCCAACATAGTGTCGGGCGTAGGGGTACAGACTTTGTTCGGTGTGAGGAATCAACTCGGGGCGCCGGCAGCACTGGTGGCCTAGTTGGCAATCTGCAGTTGCAGCTCCTGGTCGCCTCGGCTGCCGGACTGCTGGTGTTGCTAGTGAACACCACGCTTGGCCTTTACAAGCCGCGCGGCCTGACCGGCTATGGACGACGCAAGCAACAGGAGCGCCGTATCGCAACGCCGGAAATTACTGCAGAGTATTCGAGAAACACCTCCGACAACACGGCGAGGGGGCAAGGCATAAGCCTAAGAATCAAGATTGCCATTGCCATAATCGGTTTAATCATCGCCGTACTAGTGTTCTTCCACCTGAGCGGCGTGGGTCTTGGGACTCACGGTCGTTGACCTCAATGACAATTGGATTCGTGACTATAACGCCGACCGATGCCAGCCGCCCAATTCCTTTTCTAAGCGATGCGCTATGGCCAACGCCACGTCTTCGCGCCACGGCGGCGCTACAACCTGAACACCAATCGGAAGCCCTTCGGCGGACGTGCCGCCACGCACAACAACCGCCGGCCAGCCCACATAGTTATAGACCTCGCTATAACTGAACGCAGCATCGAGATCCTCTTTCAAAGTAGCGCCATGTTGCGGCGCAGAAAAAGCACAAGGTGGGCATACAATGGCGTCATATTTCTCAAAGAACGACAGCATTTTGCTCCGGCTGCGATCTAACTGCTCCAGCAGTTCCGTCCATTCATCTGCTGGCACGGATGTCACGGGCTTCAGCCAGGGTCGCAGCGGCTCAGAAACAGTTTTGGTTCCAGCCGTCGCAAGAAGGCGTCGCACCATAGAGCTGCCAGCCAATCTCCAGAGCTTGTTGCCAAGAGCGTACATCCCCGCGAGTTCTTCAGGTCTTGCTTGCACTACCGAACAGCCGGACTTCGTTAACACGCTCTCGGCATCGCTTATGACTCGCAGAGTGTCTTTACTTGCCGGGTAAATGCCGTTGTCTGCATACGCTGCGATGCGAAGATGACTTAAGTCAACGAGCGCGCTTTCTCTAATCGGAGCGGACACAATGAAAGGATCACGCCAATCGGGCCCAACAAGAATTGGCAGCACCAAGGCCAAGTCTTCGACGTAGCGCGCCATCGGCCCGACCTGAGTGAAGAACTGAAACACGCCTTCCGACGGAATGATGTGCCCCGTTCGTGGCACTCGGCCCGAGGTTGGCTTGAGACCGGCCGTGCCGCAAAAATGACTTGGCACTCGGATGCTGCCGCCGGTATCGCTGCCGAGATCAAGAGGACTTCCGCTCGCCGCGAGTATTGCGGCTGCGCCTCCTGAACTTCCGCCGGAAGTTCGCGTAAGGTCATAAGGATTGCTAGTACGACCGTAAACGAGATTGTCCGTCTCGTAGGAGAGTGTTAGCTCAGAGCAATTTGTTTTGCCGAGCACGATTGCGCCGGCATTCCGTAGCCGCGCTACCGCTGTGGCATCGCGCGCTGGAACGAATGTTTTGCGGCCTAGTGTTCCCGCTGTGGAAATCATTCCAGCAGTATCGAGCGAATCCTTGACGGTCATCGGCACGCCGTGCAGCGGGCCGAGTCGATTGCCTCGGTGGACTCGATCATCGGCGATCCGGGCCGCGTTCAGCGCACATTGACGATCAAGCTGAACAACCGCGTTGAGTTTTGGATTGATCTCTTCGATACGTCGTAGAAAAGCTTCCACGACTTCAACGGACGACACTTCTCTTCGCCGAATAGCAGTAGCAAGGCGTCTCGCGGAGAAATTTGTGATATCGGTTAGGGGTCCCTCCCGCGCCACGAGCGTTGAACTTAGAGTAGCCGTTGCACTCAGGTAGCCCAGTGAAGTGACAAATGATCTACGGGATATCACAATCAGCCTCCGTGTTAACAGTCCCGTTTCGTACTTCAAGCAGCCTCTGCTAAAACAACCCTAACAGCGCCAAAAGCCAAGGGGTGTTCTTCAATTGGTTTGAAGCCCGATTGCTTTAATTGAATCTCGAAATCGCTCTCAATCCAATCCATCGCGGTGCGTGGTTCAACTGTAGCTAATAGAGCATGTAAGCCCCAGCGTAAGGCCGCGCCCCTGGGCTCTGCCCAATCGAGAACGCCTATGAGTCCATTCGATTTCAGAAGTGAGCGAGACAGTTTCAGAGTCGCAAAACGATCGGCCCTTTCCATATGGTGAAGAACGAACGCCAGCAGCACGCGATCAAATTTCTGATCACACTTGAAATCGAGAATGTCGCAACGTGCGAAAGTAGCCTCAGGAGCGTGGCGGCGTGCGCGCCTGAGCATCGCTTCTGACTGATCGACCGCTGTAACGACTGCTCCGCGACGGATCATTTGGGTAGTTAACCCGCCGCTCCCGCAACCAAGCTCCAAAACAGTCGTTCCCGGATTAATGTCCAAGACCTCCAGTGTCTTGTCTCGCATGGCACGCAAGCCCCCAAGTGGAAAGAAGACAACGGGCGCTCCAACGTCGTAAAGGAATGCACCAAGTTGCTCGCTCAAACGAACAACGTCGCGGCGTTCAGTCATCTTTAAGTGGCAGCCTCGATCGAGGTTACACGAATCGTCTTGCCGCTAAGTCGTCCAGTCACTTTCACTTTCTGACCAGCAAATTCCCGCGCTTTGTCCTGGCCCGCTTTGTCGAGTTGGTAAACTCGTTTGTGATCGCGATCGGCGAGCACGAACTTGCCGTTCTTCACGCACATCAGCGTGCAGGATTTGTCATCGCCCATACCCGCCATGTGTTTCAAGCCACAATGGTTGTCACTTACATAGCCGATAAGGGTTTTCTCTGCTGGTTGTGTTTTCTGAGCAACGCCCGATAGCGGCGTCACTAACACCACGCCAAGTACGAGTAGCATTAACATTCGCGAAACAGTTTTCATGATTTCTCTCCTTCTTGTTTTATTACTGTTAACTCATTGAGGGCGCCTACGAACCTGTTGCAACTAGGGTTTTGGCGGTGCCGGAGTGCTTGGCGCTCGGCGCGGCGCACTCGAATGCCAATGCACGATCCGCCATTGTCCCTCGCGTTTTTCCAGCACTGCCGTTCCCAGACCAGCGCCATCGATATGACGTGACTTTCCGTTATCCACCACATCTGCCGCGATTGTGTACTTCAGAGTTGCCCAAGCCGTGTTGCCGGACAGGTGAATCTTTATATCGCTAAAGGCATACTTGGTGTTCTTCATCTCACCCATCTCTGGCACAAGATGATGATCACGGTAGTCAGCCCAGCCATAGTTCGCGTGACCACTCTCAAAGATGGTCAACGATTCATCGTTGGCCCAGACTTGTGAAGCCATTGGAAGATCATTCTTCTCAAAACTCGCCGCGCTCCTCATTAGCGCATCGCGCACGGCTGCCTCCTCAGAGCCTTGTGCAATTGCTGCACGTTTGTGTGCGACACCGAATGCGACAGTGACTGAGAACAAGGCCGCTATCGAGAGCACCCGTAAACCAACCCTCATCTTTTGTTCCTTCACGACCATTCTCCTTTTATTTCAAGCTTTCGTGTAGTGTGAACAGATGGCCGAGCAACGGTCAGAAATATTCGGACGCTCACCCGAGCGCTAGTCATCTGGACAGTTCATCTAGCTTTCTTTTCATCTGATCAATCTCCGCCTGCTGGCCCGAGATTATCGTTCTACACAATTCTTTGATTTCCCGGTCTTCTATTGAAGCCTTTTCGCACATCAGGATTGCCCCGGCGTGGTGCGGGATCATTGACCGCAGAAACTGGCGATCAGCGATTAGGAGCTGCCTTCGGATAAGCATGAAAGAACCAATCAGTAGCACCACTCCGAGCGCAAGAATGATAGCGTTGAGTTTCCTGGATTTGTACATCGAGCTCATCAGCGGCAGCTCTATTAGAATCATCGAGGAAGTCATCAGCGCGGCCATATAGACTTGATTGAAGTTGTTGAATACATTGTTAAAGGCGTTCACCATTGCGTACATCAGTATGTACATAGCGATGAAATGAAGCACAATCATTATCAAGAGTCGGCTGTAATGGTTTGTCCGCATGTCCATGATATCTCTCCGCGCTACGTGATTCTTCAGTTATAGTCCAAAGGTGTGAACAGGCTCATTCGAAAATTCATGCTACAACATGCTCAACCGGCGAAATTCGTGGCTGAGATTCTCGGTATCATCTGGGGAACTTACTTCCTCTGGATTCACAACTGGATCGGCGCGCTGAGCAGTAGTGTCTTTCTTTTCCTCGGCAGCACCATTGTTCTTTGGAATAAACCGGTCGAGTACTTGGCCGAGTCTGGGCTCGGAAAAATAATGCTGGTTTACGCGACTCCCTCCAATTTTATTATTTATAATGTAAGCTCCTTACCCGTTATCTATGGTCTCTGGACGCATCAGGGACTTTATATTGTCGCCGGCTATTCACTGTTGTTATTGCCTCATCTTTGGGCCTGGAAAAGATAGTCGCACTTACCTTGTAGAGATTTATCATGACGCTGTTTGGAATCGATTTCCTCGGTTGCCTTACTTTTGTTGCCATGAAAGCAACGCCACTCCGGTTATTGTGAGTACCGCCCCGGCAATCTTGATCCAGTTCATGCTCTCGCTCAGGAAAATCCACGAAAGCACCATCACCAGTAACACGTAACTGACGGAAATTCCGGTTGCCATTCCCACTGGAAGTTCGGACAAAGCAAGCACGAACGAAATAGAACCGAGCGCCATCAACAGACCAATTGGCGCGCCCAAAGGTAGCGCTTTGGTTGGAACAGTCAGGCTTCCCTGTTTGATCCACAGCGCGCGGGGACTGCGGTAACTGCCATCCCGATAGCCATGAGAAAGTTCACTTGATAGGGGTTCAACTGCTTCATGCTGAATTTCTCAAGGAACGACGCCGTGCCAACCAGCACAATGTAACCAAGTAAGAAACCGAAGCCGGTTAGTGATACGCTCATTGCTTGCCTCCCTTCACCGTTGCTTCTTTGAGATCTCTCGCTCTTCCGAAAACTGCGCGACGATCCATTCGCGGATCTGTTTCGAGAATTATTCCACCCTCACGGTTAGCACGTAGCTAATGCTTGTTAGCTACGAACTTCGCCTAAAGCTGCTCTCCTTAACTGCTTCTTTCGAACTCGCCAAATAAAGATTGCTAAGATCGCAATACTGAATGGGACGATGATGACTGCCAGGCCTCTTTCTCCTTTGACAACGGCAAGGGTTGTGACGGCGCCGTTGCGCGAGATTGTTCGAATTCGAGGGCTCCCCAGCCGATCCTCAAGCGTGGAGACCTGAAACAGTCCGCTTGGTCCATAAGGGTTGCCCATACGCTCGACGACGTAGACATCGCTTGCTGCTGTCGCAACGCCAACCGGCACCCAAGGCCATCTTGAAATCAGCACGGTGCTGATTCTTCCATCCGGGCCCAGTTTGAAAACAGAGCGCTTCCAATAGTTGGCGACGTACACATTGTTTTCAGCATCAACAGCAAGCCCCATCGACCGCACGCGTCTTTCTTCTCCGCCTTCGACATAGCCCGCTTCCTGGCTATTGGCCAAGATCGAGACAATCCCATCTCGGTTGATTCTGCGTATTCGTTGCTCTTCGTCCAGGGCGTAGATGGAGCCGTCCGGCCCCGCTGCCGCTGCGTTCACTCTGCCGAACCTTAGCTGGAGCCCTTTGATGTTGCCTTGATCGTCAACTGCGAAAGCCCAGGCAATCATCTTAGGTACATCCGTGGAACGAACAACTTCAGTGAGGTGCCCCTGCGGCGTGAGTTTCCAAGCATGATCGTCAACTAGATAAAGATAACCGTCGTCACCAACGATCAAAAAATCCAGGTGCATACCTTGGGCCAAAGACGTTAGTTTACCGTCTGGGTCGAGACGCCAAATCCGGTTGTGCAGAGTATCAGTGAAGTAAACGCGGTCCTCACGGTCGAGATCAATACCCGTCCCCACGTGCGCCTCAACCAGACGGGCATGGATTCCGCAACTGAACAGGACCGTAACTATGACGATGCTTCGTGCCATCTTATGTCCCGAGGCGCCCCAACTTTTCTTTGAACCTGCCTAACCGATCTGGCATCAGATCAACTTGTTCATGCCGATTGAGCCTATTTGATCTCAAACGTCACCGTTGCCCATTTGGACTCGTAGTTGATTCCCGGTTCATTGCTCGGGGCCATGTGGATCATTTTCACGTACCATTTCCCAGCGGACGTCAACTCAAAGCGCGCGATGCCTTTTGCATCAGTCCTGGCGTCGAGCGAATGCACCGTCCCATCCGCCGACTCCCAACCGGCGATAACGAACTGATTGACAAGGGGCTGGCCGTCTAGTGTGCAAAGCACCGGCAAAGTCTGTCCTGCCTTAAGCGAGTAAGGGTTACTCTGCGGGAAGATCTACACTGGATAATGCAGAGACGTTTTGTATTCTCCAGTTCGCGCCCTTCCAACCTGAAAGATTGCCCTAACATGTTTTGAATATCGCTCGCGAATGTCCTTGCCAAGCTCACCATCCTTCGTGCGTTTGGCAAGAATATCGGGAATGCCGTCATGCTTCAGATAATCATTGAAGTCGGGGGCCTTGAGATCGATTTCTCTGGGCTTCGTTGAGATGCCGACAACATAAGTGCCCGAGTTTCCAGTCTGTATCTCCATCAGGGTGGTCTTCTCCAGGTCCCTCCAGCTAATTGATTTCGCCGGGGAGAGTCCAGCATCAGGAGCAATCAGGCTTATGTCTCGCATGCGGTCACGCCGGACGATTCCATCGCTCGACTTGAAAGTACCATTCAGCAATTGCACGTTCGCCTTCGCGTTTGGCGGAAGAAAATAACTGTCGAGTTTAAGAAAAAGATCGTGTGCGCTCGCCGAGAGAAGCATCAAGAGGATCACAACGGATACGGTGAAAGCTTTAGGTCTCATCTTTTACCCTCTTTACCTATCGTTTCGTGGGCTCATAACCGAATCCGTATTGCTTTTCCGATTCGGCCTATATCGTCCGCACTAACTTGCGTGACAAGCAACGCAGTCGACTATATAGTTCCTGTTAGTTCCCCCCTTAAATCAATTCACGAGACCACCGGCACCACCGATATGCTCTGCGACCTTTGGTGCCCGTTGTGTCTTTTGCACACAGGAGGAACTTCAATGCGACGAACCATAGCGTTTGCTCTCTTACTTGCGGCAACAGCTTTTTGGGCTGGTTGCTCGACGGCTAACAACTCAAATACTGCTGGCAACGCGAACCTGGCTGCGACTCCGGCTACCGCCAACACCGGCTCAGCAAATACGAACAACGCGAACGCTAACGTCCATGCAAACGTGAACGCCAAGGAGCATGCGAACATGAACATGGGCAACATGAACATGAATAAGCCCACTAAAAAAGCCAACGCCAATAAGGCTCCGTAGCTTCCACTTTGAATCATCGCGGCCGGGCGTGATTAGTTGAGCGCTGGAGGATTCGTCTAGTGCGTCGAGCAGAGCCTCTTCGCCTGTGTCGCGGGCCGCAGCCTTAAGTTCCTCGAAGCTAAAGGTCTTGCCCAATACAGCTGCAGCTCGCAGCACTTCATTACCCTTCTCACTAACCCGGTTCAGACGATTGCCGATTGCTTCCTTCACGCTTTGTGGGATAACAAGTTCGCCCACTTCTCAACGTTCCCATCGACCGTTTTCCCGTCTTACCGAGCCCTTCCTCGATAAGCGCTTTTAGTACCTCTCGACGAAGAAAGGATTGCCTTCGGTCTCGCGGTGCACGGCATACGCAAATTCGGCGCTGACGCTTTCTCCGAGCAGTGCGCTGAGTTGCGCTGACGTTTCGGCTACGTCGAAACGACGCAACGTGATCCGGGTGACTAGACGCTCGCGATTCCAATCAACGAGCGCTTTGGCGAGTGAATGGTTGCGATCGAGCTCGGTCTCACGGTAACAGGCGACGACCAGTACACGCTGGTCACGCAGTTGGCGCAGCAAGTGTCCGAGGAGCCAAAGCGTGCTGCGGTCGGCCCAGGCCCAGTCCAAGTCGTCGGCATAGAAGAGCAGCCCGCGTTCTCCAGCGAGATTCGCAAACACTTGCGCAACGGCATCAAAGAACAGGAGCCGCTCTTCATGGGGCGGCAACTCTGGGCGGTCGGGAAAGGGACCTAAACGCGATTCGATCTCAGGCGCAAGCTTTGCCATCTGTGGCGCGGCATCGCCTAATATCCGCTGAAGTGAATCATCTTTTTCATCTCGCGCCCAACGCCGAAAAGCTTCCACAAAAGGCAAGTAGGGAGTGGTTGCTTCGTACTCGTAACAACCGCCACTCAACACTACGGCGCCATCAACTGCTGCTTGAATCGTGATCTCACGGGCCAGCCGAGTTTTGCCAGCGCCAGGTTCACCGCTTAAGAGGACCGCGTGACCTTGGCCTTCACGCGCGCGACGCCATAACTCGCGAGCTTCTGCAAGTTCAGCGGCACGCCCGACCAAACGTCCACGAGAAAGAGCATTAAGAATGGCAATATTCGCCGCAGCGTCAACATTGCTTGCGGTCTCGGTTGATAAGAGCGATGCATTGAGTGCTGCCGCAGTATCATTTGCGCTCGAGAAATGATCAGCCGGATTTTTTTCCATGAGGCGTAGAATTACGGATTCCAACGGTTGAGAAAGATCCGGGCGCAGCACCCGAGGCGGCACAACTGGCGCGTGCACGTGTTGCGAGATAACTGCCAATGGATCTCCGGTAAACGGTAGTCGTCCGGTAGTGAGTTCGTAAAGCAATACTCCGAGAGCATAGAGATCCGTGCGACTGTCCACTGCCTGCCCAAGCGCTTGCTCAGGCGCCATATATGATGCGGTGCCGAGAATGAAGCCCGCGTGCGAGATGCGAGCAGCGTAGGTGGGCAGCGCTAATCCCAGGTCAGCGACCTTAACGATTTCTGACGTACCCGCTCTATCTAAAAGCACGTTATCGGGTTTCAGATCTCGGTGCACGATGCTGTGGGAATGCGCGTGATTCAGAGCTGAGCAGATCTGGGAACCAATTTCCACTATGCGAGAGAGTTCGAATGGTTGCGCCTTGCTTAAGCTCGGTCCATGGACCAGCTCCATCACAAAGTAAGGAATGCCGAGCGCCTCTCCAATGTCATAGACGGAGATTATGTTGGGATGTTTGAGCGCTGCGGCAGCGCGAGCCTCGCGAATCAAACGTTGACGGGCGTCAGATGATGATGTTTCCAACAAAACCTTAACGGCAACTTCTCTCATCAGCTCAAGGTCAGTGCCACGGTAGACGATGCCCATTGCACCGCGACCGATTTCCTTATCGAGACGATAGCGCGCCCCCAATACAATGCCCTGCGTGATAGCATTCGAGAATCGTTCGTCACGACTCATAATCCGAGTCGTCTGCGATTCACTGCTCATGGTTTAGAGCATAACATGAGAGGTCAAAGAGTAATTGTCAGGAGTTGTTCACGAAGTCTTGTGGTCCGGGAAGCTGAACCCGTTGCACGAGTGGTTATGACAAAGCTCTTGCAAGTGGATATTGCTTTCAGAATTGTTACAACGACAGGATCCTTCGTGCTGTTAACTTAGTGTTGGCGGCTCGCTGAAACTCGACCATCATCCGACATTCGATGGTCCTAGAACTGTAAACTCAAATTGCGTTTCTTAAACCGCTTCAATTTTGTAACTGATGAAAACGTAACGCGCCGGATCGAGCTAGTGATGTTTGGGGCGCGAGGGAGAGTGCCATGTCAACAACTCTACTAACAGTCCTCGTAATAGCTCCGACAGCGGCCGTCATAGCTGCGCTGTTCATGGTCCTCTGGCATGAATCCGAATCGGCGCGTCAGTCGGCCGTTGCAGTCGTCTGCGGAATTGTTATGTTAGGCTGGGCGGTCATTGCCGCAATACTCGCCTATCGCGGATACCTTCGTCCCCCTGATGCGCAAAGCGTTCCGCCTATCGGGATTTTTCTCGTGATAGTTTTATTAGCGCTGACTTTCTCACTCACTTTTTCTCGATCGCTGCGCAGCCTGCTAACGAATCAGAAGAATCTGATTTGGCTCAATGTTTGGAGACTCGAAGGCATCGTGTTCCTAATCTTGATGGTGAAGGGCCAAATGCCGGCGCTGTGGGCTCTTCCGGCTGGCATTGGGGACATCATCGTTGGCGTCTCGGCACCATGGATCGCCCGGTCCGTTAATACTTCCAATGGCAGAAGACGCGCGATTGTCTTCAACTTATTCGGGTTGCTCGATTTGATTGACGCCGTGGGCCTTGGAATTATGACTAGCCCAGGCCGCCTTCATGTCTTTCATACGATTCCAACATCGGAGCTCGTCACAGGTTTTCCTCTGGCGCTTGTGCCGACTTTTCTCGTTCCGCTGGCCTTCGCACTTCAATTGGTTTCATTGCTGCAACTCCTCGGCGGAAGCTGGTCTTACCCCCTCCACGATTTGCGCCAAGGCAACACAGCTTTGCACTCATAGCTTGGAAATTAATAAGTCTCGCATCCATCGGATGTTTCATCCCACCAAATAGTCAAGTCAGCACTTCGGTAACACCTCCCTGTCGGGCTATTCCGCCACCCGCCTTCTCGTGTATCTTGGCCCTCCAAGATGATCAACTGGGAAGAAATTCGCAAACAGTCTCCGGTGACTGAACGCC